>WBZM01000204.1_pt2 | contig 94878 bp, 88 predicted proteins | sample 5204271 | NCBI WGS metagenome assembly WBZM01 (sample SAMN12344346, study PRJNA552823) | activated sludge metagenome | biome: Activated sludge suspended growth; feature: Nitrification reactor; material: Wastewater; isolation source: activated sludge from nitrification reactor of wastewater...
TGGCGCCTGCCACCGTCTCCTGGATCTCGCGCCGCCACTTGTAAACAAGGTGCGGCGGCGAAAGAACCAGGGTGCGGCGGTAGCCTTCGGCGTTGAGCACAGCGGCCGTGGCGATGCCGACGGTCGTCTTGCCGCAGCCCATTTCGCCATTGACGATCGCGGCGCGTTCGCCACGGTCGATCAGCAGCTCGGCGGCGGCGTGGACGACTTCGGCCTGGGCCGGGAACAGCTTGCGCTTGAGGCTGGCGACGACGAGTCGCCGGTGCACCTGCGGCTGGCCGTTATAGACCGGCGGATTGGCGCTGTTGAGGGCGTCGAGCAGTTCGTCGCCGAACTCGCCGACGAAATCCTGAAGGCTCAGGGTCAGAGGGGATGATTCCGCATCGAGCAGTTCGCCCTGGACGGGCGCGGCTTCAGCGGCAGTGGTTTCGAGATCGAGGGACATGGTGATGCTCCAATGAAAAATGGGGCATGCACCACCCCCAACGGGGCAATGGCATGCCCCGCGGTGGGAAGGAAATCGGCGCTTGGCCGAGGTTGCCGGCCGTGGCGGCCTGCTGGTGAATCGTGCTCAGTCTTCGGACGGCAGCACGATGACGGTGGCGCTGCGCTGCGCATCGGTGACGATGCGGATGGCCAGCCCCGGATGGATCACGTAGCGGGATTCCAGCAATGCACCGGATTGCAGTGCAGTGCTGTTGGCCTGCCATTGCTGGGTGTTGACGTCGCCCCAGTCGCCACGGGTGTGGCGCCTGAAGTACGGGATCGGGTCGAGGCGACCCGTGCGGACCAGGCGGTCGACACCTCTGCTGAAGATGAGCGCACCGATGGGAAACGCCAGCCTGTGGCAGTAGGTTTCAATGCGATGTGATGCCATGGGCTCCTCCTTGAGGGGTCATTGAGCCACGACACCCCCAGCGGAGTGAAGTGGCTCCGGCAGGTGGATGAAGATGACCATGCAGCGTCTTCAGAGCATGTCGCGCTCTTCGGCAAGCAGGACCACCGTGGTTTCGTGGTCCTCGCTGGTCTTGACGAGCAGTGCCAGATCCGGCGTGATCCTGAACTGCGAGATCATCAGGTTGTCCTGTTGGATTGCGACGTCGTTGGCCTGGCGGGTGGCCTCGTCGATCTCGCCCCAGTCACCGCGCACGTGGCGCTGGACATAGGCCAAGGGGTCGATCAGGCCTTTGCGGGCCAGCCAATGCACCTTCTCGCTCAACTTCAACGTACCCGGTGCGAACAACGGTTGCTTCTGCGGCGCGGGCCGCTTGAACGGATTGGGGAACATGGTGTATCTCCTTTGATGGGGTACAGCAGGACGGCGGCGCGTCCGGTGGATTAGCGGATGGTCAAGACCTCGCCCCGTGTCGCGGAGCCGGGTGTCATGTCCCACGCGCGGATGACGGGCACGAACTTGTCGGTGAGGATGCGGGTCTCGGCGATGGAGCCGTCTTCGCGCTCGGTGAATTCCCGCTGGAGCGTCTTGTCCTTGTGGGTATCTCCTTTGACGACGAGCACGCGCCCGGTCTTGGAGCGCACAACCCCCGAGATCGCGCCCGCGGCCAGCGCCAGGGCGAGATGCCAGTGGGACAAGGCACGCGCCGGTGGACGCAGCGACTGCTGCGCGGCCCCCAGGTGCGTGTCCTGCGACGGCCAGAGGCCTTGGAGCCGACCAACCTCATCGGCGAACTGCTCCGGCTCCATCGTCACGCGGAAGAAATGCTCCGGCTCGGCCGGACTGGCGGGGACGATGTACGGCAAGAACGGCCATTCGCTCGGCAGTTCCTCGGCTTCGACTTCACCAAGCCCGACCTGCAGCAGCAGATTGCGCACGGCCTTGAGACCATCGGGTGCCAGCTCGCGCTGACGCACCCTGCGGCCGAAGATCACCACCTGCTTGAACTGCGTCTCCACCGCTCGGTAGATCCGCAGGTCCGTGTAGTGGCGCGTCAGCCAGCCGACCAGCTCCGCGTCGAGCACGTAGCTGGGGACGATGAAGACGAGCACACCGCCGTACTGCAGCAGCGACAGAGTTCGCTGGTAAAAGAGCTTTTCGAGGCGGGCACGGCCCTGGCCCTGATAGCCGATGTTGCCGTTGACGTCCTTGGACAGGTCGCCATACGGCGGGTTGAGCCAGAGCAGCCCGAACGACTGCTTGGAGATCATTGTGTCCATGAGGTCCGCGTGCAGGCAGTGATCGACCAGGCCGCGGGCATGGCGTGCGCGCTCAGCGTCGAACTCGACGGCGAACGCCTTGGCCTGCTCGCGCCCGAGGGCATGAGCGGCTTCGGCGATCGCCACGCCTTCGCCGGCGCAGGGATCGAGGATGCACATGGGCCCATTGGATGCAGGATCGCTGGGCATCAGTGCGTTGAGGGCTCTTTCGAGCGTGGGTTCGTCGGTCGGGTAGTACCCGTTCTTGGCGAAATTGCGGGCGAGCCGCGGGAACATGAGGGCCATGGAAGTCTCCTGGTTGGCGGGGATGAAGGACGAAAGCACGCCAAGGCGTGCTTTCGCGGGTGGGTCATACCGCGACCGCTTCCGGCGTCCAAATCTTGGCCGGATAGGGATAGGCGGTGAGCACGTCACCGCGGATCAGGGAGCCCAGCGCCAGGGTCAGCGCCGGCACGTCGATGGCGAGCCGATGGCCTTCCAGGGGCCCGAGGGCGAACGGAAGGCGGGCCAGCATCTCGCGGGTTTGCAGCAGTTCCAGCACGGTTTCGCGCCAGTGGTCGAGCAGCGGCAGTGGGCAGGTGTCCCGCACCAGCATCCACAGGCGGTCAAGCCGGTGGGCGCTGCCCTTGGGCAGCAGTGCCAGTGCGCTGGCGTTGGCCTTGTCGGGCCTGACGCAGCGGCGGTCGAACAGCCACACGTTGGAGAGCGATCCGAACAGCGTTCGCCGGTAGGCGCGTGTCATGCGCTTTTCCAGGCGATCGACGTTGCTGACGAACACCGGGACGCTGCCGCCCTGGTCGGTGATGACGTGGAACTGGTCCAGGCCCTGTTCGTCGCGCCCGAGGGTCAGACGAGCGAGGAACTGCTGGACGGCAGTGTCCCGCGCCCAGATCGATAGGAAGATCAGATTGCCCTGGTCATCGCCGACGCAAGCGTCGGCCATCACGTCGGAGCATTCGTCGATGCGATACAGCGTGGTGGAAGAAGTGTTTGCGGGCATGGTGGTGTCCTCGGATGAACCGGAACAGCACCGCCCGCTGGGGCAAGTACTGCCCCAGGGGGTGGAAGAAAGCCGCTCAGTCCGGCTCGAACTGCCGGGTGTGCGGGTTGAAGTGCAGCGCCTCATCGACCGAAGTGATTGGCGTGAAGCCCTCCAGGTAGATGTTGTTGAGGTACTGGTCGCGGTAGGTCAGTGCCTGCCGTGCCTGTTCCTCGGTGAGGCCGTTGCTGATGAAGTACGCCAGCATTTCCTCGTCGGAAGACACTTCGTCGTTGGACAAACTCCCTTCAACGAGCTTCAACAGCGCGGGCGGGAGCGCAGCCAGGATCGGGTCCATGTCGGTTCCTCCTGGCTCAGGCCATCAGCGCTGCGGTGGGTGCCGCAGATGCCGTGGGTGTGCGCCGCCGCGCGTGGTAGGCGCGAACGCCTGCACGCCAGTCGGCGGACTGCTCGGGCGCCATGTCGAGATAGCTCAACGGGCACGAGTAGTAGTACGGGTGCATGGACTCTTCCAGCGGCTTGTAGCCCCACTGGTTGCCGCTGCGTTCGAGCAGATCGCATCGGATGTAGCGTAGGGATTGACCCTGCGCCAGATGACGATGCACGCCTTCGACCTTGGCCGTCACTTCCGCGACGGACCAGAGGACGTTGCCGCGCAGCGCGTGGGCGATGACCTTGACGCTGGCGCGCTCGGTCTCTTGCGGTGCGATCAGTTCCGCGATCAGTTCAGACCGCGATTGGGGGGAGAAATACCAGCCCATGAGAGGCCTCCTGAAAAGTGGAGCCGGAGGCCTCCCCGTGGGGGAGAACCCCCAGCGGGTGATGGAATGCCGCGTGTGCGGCGAAGGAACCTATGCAGTGCCCTCAGTCCCAGTCGTCATCGTCGCGATCACAACCGGCGGGGCAGTAGCCGAACTCGATCCCGTGAGAGCAATAGCCATGCTCCGCATTCCAGTCCTGGGTTTCCTGCCGCTCGGCAGGCGTTGCGTAGTCCCATTCCCGGGCTGCGATCTCCAGCGCTTGAGTGCGCTGGTCCTGCGGCAATCGACTGGCTTGCGCGTCGATCTCCGAACTGAAAAGCGTGACCCAGTGATCCCAGGACAGGCCGCAACCCCGCTGGGCGTGCTCGGCGGCCGTCTTGCAAATGGCCCGCCACGCGGTTTCGTCCAGCGTGGAATGAGATACATCGCAAGCGATGGTGGACATGATGGAGACCTCCAGAAAAAGCCGAGGCCTCCCCCGCATGGGCAAGGAACCCCGGCGGGTGGATGAAGAACACCGCGGATGCGGCGTCTGCGATCACGCAGGTTGCAGTTCGGCCTGGCGGCTCCACTCCTGCGTCTTGAAGTCCAGCGCATAGCCCATCTCGCCTAGGCGGGCGATCTGCGCGCGCAGGGTGCGGCGGTCGATGGTGGAATCCAACTTCACGGACTCGCCCAGCGGCCACAGCAGGCCGAACAGCGCGGCGTCGCCATCTTCGGTGCTGCCGGAGGCAGCGGCCGCAGTGGGCGTCGGCGCATCTACGCCGAAGGGCGTGGTATCGACCATCGGGTCCGCTGAAGCCTGCACGGGTGCGGGCTTGGCGGGTCTGGATGCCTTGGCGGGTTTGGCCGGCGTTGCCGCTGGCTGCGCACCCAGCTCTTCATCGAGCGGATCGACGTCCTGGGTGGCGAAGCTGCGGGCTTCGTCGCGGCTCAGTTTGTCGATGCCATTGAGCGTCATCCCGTCGAGGCTGGCGCGGATCTCGAACCGCATGCCGCCGCCGACTGGGTAGGACTTCGGGAAGATGTACCTGATGACGAATTCCCCGTCGTACTTGCCTTCGGGGTATTGCTCCAGCTCCGGGTCTTTGACCTCGAACACACCGAGGTGGGTGGCGAGGCGGCCGACCGTGAACGGGCCATTTCTGCCCCGGATGGTGCGCAGCGTAAGCTGGCCTGGGACGACGATGGGCGCGACCGATTTCTCGGGTGCCGATGTGACTGCCATGATGGTTCTCCTTGGGCGTTTAGGAAAAAGGCAAGGCCCCGTGAGGGGCCATGCCGGATCAGAACGAAGCAGCCAATGCCGGCTCCTGCTCCTCGACTTGCGCCTCGGGCTCGCGCTCGGTGGGCTCGGCAGGCTGGTCGGCAGCGGTGTCGGCGGCAACCTCGGCTTCGGGCGCGGGTGCGTCCTCGGCCTGCGGCGCCTCGGCTTGCGCCTGGCTCGTCGGATAGACCTGGGTACCGTCGATCTTGATGAGACCGATGTGGACCAGCGTCGATTCCAGGCTCGCTCCCGGTTCCCCGGCGCGCTCGCCCTTGGTGCGGATGTACGGATCGATCTTCATGTCGTTCAGACGGAAGGCGATCAGCACCTTGCGGTCCCCTTCGATGGCCTGCACGCACCGGCGAACCAGGTGCTCGGCTTCAGGGGTGGCGACAATGGTGTCGAAGTACCGATATTCCGGTTCACCGACAGGCCCGGCCAGTGCCGCGACGCAGCACGACAGGAACGGATCGCCATCCTTGGGGGAGACGTCCTTCGGACGGCTGAGGTAGCCGATGCCGCGGGTGATCAGCTCGTGCTGCTTGATCGAAGCCAGTTCGGCCCGGTCAAGCGGCTCGGCCTTGAGCAGTCGCGCCTTCAGAGACGCGGCGGCCTGGCCCTTGTGCTCACCCTTGTCGCGGATGTACGCATCGCCCCAGAGGTCGCCGAGGCGGAAGCGCACCAGCGGGCGCTGCTTGGGATCGTCAACGCCGATATAGCGCTCGACCAGTTTCTTGGCCTCGGCACCCGAGACCTTGACGTCGAAGTAGCGGTAGCTGGGGTCCTTGGCGGAACCGACCAGTGCGGCGATGGTGCATGCCAGGAAGGGCTGCGCACGGCGGCCGCCCCGGACGGGAACCTCGCGGGCACGCTGGATGTAGCCGATGCCCGAGGTGTGGAGGTCGAAATACGATTTCTCGTTGGACGTGGTGCTCATGGTGAATCTCCATTGGGGATGAAGCGGAGACACACCGGCCCCACGCATGCGGGGAGATGTGTAACCCCGCGGTGGGTTGATAAGGCGAAAGCATCCGCCACCAGAGACTGGTGGCCGCTCGCGGACGGATGCGGTGCGAGCTGGCTCGGTCACGCAGTGGGAACTGCGCGGCAACCTCGAAGACCGATGGCTGCCTGGCATGTCGCTGACAACGTCAGCAGGCATGGGGTCAGCATGGCCGGGCCTCGCGCGCGCGACAGCAATCAATCGGCAACCGGGCCTTTCCCTTTGTCCGCGCCTGGCGCCTGCCACAGGCACTTCGGCCCGCGCAGGTGCTCGGGGGTGTCGGCGCGGGGACGGCCGGGGCGGCTCCAGGCGCCGCCGCCGCGCGCGCCGACCAGCCGCCAACCGGCGGCGCGCAGGCTGGCGCCGCCTTCCTCGGGCAAGGTGTAGGTGAGCAGCCGCGTGTACCCCAGGGCCTTGGCCGCCTTCCACGCCGCGCCGTAGAGCTTGCTGCAGGCGTTCGGTGCGCCGTTGGTGCAGAGCCGGGTGACTTCGAGGGTCCAGCCGTCATCCAGGTGGCGGGCGACCGGGCGGCCGACGATGGCCACGCCGCAGATGCCGTCGCTGCCGGACAGCGCGACCGCGATGGCGAACTTCGCCCCTTGAACCGGCCGGTGGTGGCGGTGGTGCTCCTGCACGAAGGCATTGGCACAGCGCAAGGACACCGGCAGCAGGTGCAGTGATGGCGAGGACGGTGGCCTGGCCATGCGCATCAGTCGCCGCAGAAGCAGGCGATCGGCTCCTCGGCGGCATCGAACAAGTCGCCCTGATCGGCAGCGAAGCGCGCCAGGTCGGCGTAGCTCGGGCCATCGGCGCGGAACCGGGCACCGCTGGGCTTGCTCGCCAGGTTCAGTGACTCCATGCGAACCCACCACACGGCGGCCTCGGGCCGCGCCTTGATGAGGGCCAGGCGCTGCCCGCGCGGCTTCAGGAAACACAGGTCGCAGTTGCCTTCGAGCGTGCGCCCGTTCACCGTCAGCAGGTCGAGGTCGAAGGGCTGCGCCTGCCAGAAGGCGCCCACGTCGCGCACGGTGACGCCGGCGTCCGCCAGCGGCATGCACATGGATTCGTGGGTCGATTCGGTGGAACGGCCGCGCGCGCGAATCTTGGCGACGCGGCGCTGCTCGTCGGCACGGATGCCGATCATCTGGTCCCAGTCCGTCCAGCCCAGATGCCGCAGGTAGCGGTGCATCGGGCGGATCTTCAGGCTGGTCGTGCAGCCGCGCGCCACGGGGTTCGGCAGGTACTGGCGCTTGCGGATCAGCGCCTCGAACGGCTCGCCCTGGCGGCTGGCCCGGTCGAAGTCCACCAGCGTGAAGCCCGGCTCCGTGGGCAGGTATTCCAGCCAACGTATCGGCACCTGCCAATGCGTGGCGCAGTCGCGCACGAAGCGCAGGGTCGCTTCCACTTCCTTGCCGGTGTTGGCGAAGCAGACCACGGTGCCGGCAGGCAGGCCGCCATTGGCCTGCAACACGCGCCAGAGCATATAGGCGCTGGTGCGCCCGCCCGAGAAGCTGATGCAGGTGGGTTGGGTGATCTTGAACGGGTCGTGCATGCGGTCGTCTCCGGAGGCATGTCGGCAGGCAGGCCGACGCGGCGGGCCATGGCGGCCGGAGACGAACGCGCACGCGCGGCGATGGCCGCGGTACGGAGAAAAGAAAAGCCCCCGTGCGGGGGCTGCGAGGGCCGTGCGGCGGTTGCCGCGCTATGCCGATGGAACTGCCGCCAGCGACAGGTGCGTCGTGGTGGCGGACAGCATCAGGTCGTCCGTGCCGTGCAGGATGCGGGCGAAGACGCCTTCCTTCGGGTCGAAGAACTCGCCGAAGTCGTCGCCGCCCAGCTCGGCGCGCGCCAGTTCCCACCAGTCATCGAACGGGTCGGTATCCGGGTTGCAGCCGACCGCGTAGGCCAGCAGCTTCACGCGGCCATCTGGGTTGCGCTCCCCGCGCTCGGCGAGGAAGTACACGCCCTGGTCCTTGGCGAGGACGACGCGGCATTGGTTGGCGACGGCCTCGGCCAGCACTGGGCGCAGGTCGGCGCCTTTGAATCGCAGTGACATGGTTGAAATCTCCTGAATGGATGAAGAAGAAAGGCCCTCCACCCGGACGGATGGAAGGCCTATGGGGGCACGTGGCCTGACGGCTGAAACGCCTTGGCAGGAAGCCGTGGGGCGACCGAAGGGCTACCGGGCGTCGATGTGGGGCATCACGCCGGCACGGCTTGGCGCCGCCGGGAAGCCTTGGCATCGATCACGCTCACGTCGATCAGGCGCCAGCGCCCGTCGTCGATGAGCCGTTCCAACACCTCGCCGAGCATGTCGAAATACACCTCGTCGTGCTGATCGATCAGTTCGCCGTCGCGGCGCAGCTCCACCACGTAGGTGTCGCCGCCGCGGTCGTAGAGGATCGTCACCTGGCCCTCGAACTTCGCGGTCGAGACCGTGAAGCTGATCGCCGGGGGCGTCTCGATGATCTTGGACGGGGTGGGATCGACCCAGGTGAAGTCGCGCGCGCCCGCATCGACCAGCATGTGGGTGATGCGCCGGAACCCGTCGGGCGCCGGCATTTCCTCCAACTGCTGGATGAGCTGGCCCAGTTCCATGCACTGCGGTGCGGGGATGGGCAGCTTGGCCGGTGCGGAACCGAGGATGTGCGTCTTGACGGTGTAGGGAATGCCGTCGGACGTCATCTCCGTGCGTTCTTCCGGGGTGTCCGCGCGCAAGCCGTCGAAGCGGCGGCGGGCATACGGTTGGACATGCACCTTGGCGCCTTCGCTGGGAACGGTGGTCACCAGGTGGGGATCGAGCACCGCGAACTCGCTGGGCTTGAGCTTGACGACGATGGCGTCGTCGTTGGCCGCGACCACCTTGCCGTCGAAGGGCTGGGGGTCGATGGCAAAGCCCAGCGTCGAGGACTGCGGCTGATCATCGAACACGCGGTACTTGAACGACCGCACGTTGCGCGGCACATGGCCTGCGACCAGCGAAGGCATCATGGATTTGATGAGGGAACGGTCCATGGGAAATCTCCTTGAGGAAGAACAAGGGATTCCCCGCCCGCAAGGGAGAGGTCCCTTGTGGGTGGATGGACGCGGCGCGTCCGTAGGAAGAAACGACCAGCACGGTTTCCCGCACTTGCAGCCTCGAAGGTCTCGGCTGCGTGGGCATGTGCCGGCAACGCCGACGAACATGGGGCAAGGATGGCCCTGGCATGCGCGCCACGCCCGCAGGAAACCGCACCGCGCCGCACCCGCTTTCCCTGCGCTGCGGGCAAGAAAAAGCCCCTCGAAAGGGGCTGGTTGGGTCAGGCTGCGTACACGAAGTAGTGCTCGCGCTGACGCGGGAAGAACACGTGCTTCCACGTATCGCCGCGGGTGTTGCCACCGTCGAAGACGACCATTTCGTAGTCATCGATGTCGGTGTCCACCAGGTCGGCGCTGGCGATGTGGCGCATGTGCAGCGTGCCGTGCGTGCGCTCGAAGACCAGGATCTGGCCGATGGCGTCGTCCTGGCTCATGGCGTTGACGCAGGCTCCGAGCTGGTGCTCGAAGTCGGGTGCGCGCGAGATGAGGTCGGGGAACATGAGATTGCTCCTATGAAAACGGACCAGCCCGGCTCCTTGGGGGAGACGGGCTGGCATGGGGGACAAAGAGGAAGATTGGCGTGTCGTGCGGCTGCTAGGACTCAGCCAGTGGCAGGCCCAGCAGCGCAGGTGCGTCGGCGTCGAGGATCAGGATGCGCACATCGGCCTGGCCAGCCAGGTCAAGGATGTTCGCCAGGTCGTCCGGCATGCCCTTGTTCCGATGCTCCTCTCGAAGCTGCTCGGCGGTGATGCCTTCGGCGTGCTCCAGGTTCTGGTCCGTCCAGGGCGTGGAGATCAGCTTGACGCCGATCGCCGGGCTGTACGGCACCCGGAAGGCGATGAACAGCATGGCCTCCGGCGTGGCGAGGTCCGCCAGGTTGGCGAGGTAGTGCCAGGTATCGACCGTGATGTGCTCACGGCTGATTTCCCAGCACCGGCTGTAGTAGCCGGTCTCGAAACTCAGGCGCTGCACGACTTCCCGTGCGGCTTCGGCCGAGTAGGTGTCACTGACGTGGACCGGGCGACCATCGAAGTCGTCGCCATGGATGGCATAGACCACAGCACCGATCACACCTTCGCCACTGACGCCTTCACCGGCATCGCATTCGGCCAGTACCTCGGCGTTCACGGCTTCGCGGCCATCGCTGACCACGGCGAAATCGTTGGCGACGATGCAGGACGATGAAACCAGTTCCTCGTCGGAGAGGTGTTGCTGGCTCGCGTGGATGTTGCGCCAGACATGCGGGCTTCCGTCCTCGTAGCTGATGCACAGCGTGCGGACGATTTTCAGATTCCAGTAGCCGCGGAGAAAGGGATTGGTTTTCTGGGACATGGGAACTCTCCAGATTGAATAATGGAGCCAATTCCCGCCACCGGGAATCGGACCCGGTGGGTTGGAAATAAATGGAGGGACATGGCCTTGTGGGCGCATGTCCCTCATGAGGAGTGAACAAAAACGCGGTGGTGTGCCGGAGATCGGCTCACCAGCCGTTGTAGTTCACCAGCAGGTCGGCGATGACCTTGCGGCGTTGCAGGTCGAGACCGTCGAAGTCCGACAGCCCGTGGAAGTGGCAGCGCTTGAGCATGGCACCGCCCTCGCGCGCGTTGTAGAAGCTGACCATGGCGGACAGGAACATGCGTTCCCCGCTGCTCAGGACGCCGAGGGCATCGTTGAGCCGCAGCATGTCGGGACGCAGATCCCACTTGCTCTTGGCCAGGGCCAAGCCCTCGCGAGTGCCGCCGCCGAACCATTCGGGACCAGCGATCTCGACGCCGCGCTTCCAGGCCTCGAAGAAGGCTTGTGGCGCGGCAGCGAAATGCTGCTCTTCCCGCATGATCTGATCGACGACTTCCTGCGGCAGTAGCTGGTTCATGACGTGATTCCTCCAGTTGGATCAGGGAATGGCGAGCTGGGACCAGCCGCCTCTTTCGAGGGCATGTTGAGCCGCGGCATGGCTGCGGAAGTACTCGCGGGATTCCCGCGAAACGGGGCCTTCGGTATCGCGCGTGCCGATGTAGTGACCGGCGGCGCTTTGCAGGACTTCGAGCGGCAGGAACTTGCCGCAGTAGGTCAAGGCCAATTTCCCGAAGGACTGGCCGAAAGAGGCTTGCTGGGACATAGACGGGCTCCTTGGAAAAGCGGGGCCTCGTCCCTCACGGGATGGCAGCTCCCGCACGCGGTGGATAAAAAGCATCAGCGTCACGAGGACGCGCGTCCGCGCAATGGATGCGATGCGGACTGGTGGGTGACGCGGGAGAGACCCGCGGCAGCCTGGAAACCCTGGCTGCTGGCATGTGCTGACGAATCAGCGAACATGCGGGCAGCTTCGTGTGCGGGGCGCGCTGCGTCAGTTGGAAAACGGCATCCGACCCAGCCCCGATTGATGCGCGCAGGAAAAAAAAGAAGCCCCGCATCGAGTGCGGGGCTGTCAGGAGGGTGCGTCGGTACTGGATCAGTCGGGCTTGTCGCCCAGGACATGCTGCTTCCACAGGTCGAATGCCTGCTCGGGTGGAAGCTCGGCGAGGATGACGATGGGCTGGGCCTGCCGGGCGCGCAGCGAAGCGAAGTACGCCTTGCGGTCGGCGATGGCCTTGAGCCTGATGCCCTTGATGAACAGCAGTTTGCCGTCCTTGATGAACAGCACCTTGTTGCCGATGTCGCGGTTGAACGCGGATCGCACCTTGCGTTCCGCGTGCATGGCATCGGCCAGTTCATCGACCAGGAAGTCGAGCGTCATGTCGATGTAGTGAGGGTCTTCGCCCTCCTGGCCGAGGTCGAGCGGCGCAGGCGGCAGGCCCTTGGCGAAGGCTTCGGCCTGCGCCAGCAGCGCCGCCTTGCCGTTGAGCGCGTGGAGGAACGTCGAGCCGCCGTGGCCGTCGTTGCGGGCCTCGGCGATGGGAGTGCCGTCGAACACGACGGTGGCGCTGAAGCACATCGTCTCCTCGCTGGCGAAGTCGGCCACCTTGAGGTTCTTCAGCGTGATGCGGTCTTGTTTGGTGATGTTTTCCATGGGAAGTCCTGAAATCGACCGGGTGGCGACATGCCCCTGACGGGACGTGACGACCATCCCGTGGGTTGGAGAGAAAAGAGGCATCGATGCCCCGGTGGGCAGCGTTCGCCGGTGAGATGCCGAGGCGAACTGGCGGGTGGCGTGGGCGGAACCCACGGCAGCCTTGACACCCTGGCTGCGGGCTGCTGCCGAACCATCGGCAATGCAGGAGGGAGAATGGCGCGGCCCGCAGGCTGCGTCGCCGATCAATCCGAAGCGGTCGAGCCCGTCTTGTGCAGGCATTGCACGAGGCGTTGGCCCAGCCATGCCATGCACGGGACGGCCATGGAGTTGCCGATCGCCTTGTAGCGCGGAGCATCCGCGGCGGACTTGCCGCGGTACGGGATCAGCGTGTAGTCGTCGGGCATGCCTTGCAGCCGCTCGCACTCAACTGGCATCAGCCGCCGCACGCGCCAGTGCGACCAGTCGCCGGAACCAGGTTCGTTCCAGTCGTAGCGGAAATGCGCCTCGAAGTCGGGGGCCAGCACATGGGGCTTGTCCGCGCCGCCGCCGCTGGTGCGCAGTGCGGCCGCTACGTTGCCGCCCAGCTCCAAGGCCAGTCCTTCGGCGCGGCCACGCAGCGCCGCGCTCAGCACCATGGGCCGGCCCTGGCCCGGCTTGCCGCCGCCCGTGGAGAGCGTCCCGGCAAGCTGGCCGTGACCGGATTCGAGCCGCAGTTCGCCACGGGAGTTCTGCGCGAAGGCGACGGCCGGCACCACGCCTGCATTCGCGTGGCTGCTGCGATGCCCGCCTGCGCGCAGCGTCGGCGTCCGATCCATCACCGCATCGGCGCCACAGCCCTGGGCGGTGAAGGCGATGATCGGAACACCCTTGCCGGTGCCGTCCTCGCTGCTGCCCTTGCCGCCATTGGCGGTGCTGAGCGTGTGGGTGATGTGGCCCGCGACGGACTGCGCGAGGAAGGTTTCGACCTCAAAGTCGTTCTTCGGACCGGGCGCGGCGGTCAGGCAGGCGGCCACGTCGATGGGACCTGCAGTATTGCCACCGCCGAACCCGAACGTCATGGTGACCTTGCCATAGGGCTGCTTCAGTCCGGCGTAGCCGCCTGCTGCTGCAGCGCCATGTCCAGCAGTGCGGGAAGCGTCTTGCCACGGCGAGAAGCCCGGCGAAGAATCCCCGCGCAGGCCGTCGCGCTCAAAAAGTACTTCTGCGGGATCGAGGTCATCTCCACCACTTGCCACAAGAAACACGCGCTTGCGGCGTTGGGCGACACCGAAATATTGAGCGTCGAGCACGCGCCACGCGATGCGGCGGCGGGGTCCAGACACACAACCAGCGTGCGCCCACCGATCCCCTGGCGGCTGGAGCGCACGGTTTTCTCCGGCCAGTGCCCCCAGGAAATGCCCGAAGGCATTGCTGCGGTCGTTGAGGACGCCGGGGACGTTTTCCCAGACGAGCGTGGCCGCCGGGCGGCGGTCTTGGTGACGGGTTTGGTCGATGACATTGGCAAGCTCCACATAGGCAAGGGTCAAGGCACCGCGCGGGTCATCCAGCCCGCGACGGCTACCTGCAACGCTGAACGACTGGCACGGCGTGCCGCCAACCAGGATGTCGGGCGCCGGCACGGTGCCGGCGCGCACCTGGCGGGCGATCGCGGTCATGTCGCCCAGGTTGGGCACGCGGGGATAGCGGTGGGCGAGCACGGCGCTCGGGAACGGCTCGATCTCGGCGAACCACGCGGCTTCGAGGCCGAGGGGTTGCCAGGCGAGGCTCACGGCCTCGATGCCGCTGCACACGCTGCCGTACAGCAGTGGCACGGCCTGGGGCGCACCGCGTGGGGTGCGAGGTTGCGGATTCATGGCAGGTCTCCTGTTCGTATGGCCCTGGACCGTGTGGCCGGGCCGGGACGTTGATCGGCAGGAGAGAGGCGCCGAAGGCCGTGTGGCCTTCGGCTCAGGAGGACAGAACCACCCGTGGGCTGTAGCAGGCCCGGTCGTCGCTAGAACCGTCTGCTGTCAGCAATCGCACCCGGCGCATGTCGTGGTTGGCGCCGGCATCTTCTGGCGCACATCCGCGCACAAAAGGAGCCCAGTTTTTCGCCGTTGGGCACGGCGTCGAATACCGCTGACCGCGAAGGGTCTCCGGGTGGCTCGCAGCCTGGCAAGTCATCGGGGGACCCTTCGCAGAGGCGGAAAAATGCGGATCAGCAGAACACGCCGGGAAACCCCGGACATGGTTCGCGGAGAAGCTACCTTCAGGCCCCGCGGCCGGGGACGGCCGGGCGGGACGCGCACACGGACAAGAGAAGGCGTTGCGCGCTGGGCGTCCCGCAGGGCGTGCGGGACATGGGCCACGCCGCCGATGGCGGGCACGGCTCTCGGGGAGCGGGGTCGGTCAAGAACCCTTGCGGCCGCTGCTGCCATCACGACGTGGAGATCGCGAGGCACCGCGCTTGGACGCGCCGGTTTCGACCGGAAGCGTGCCTGTGCAGTCGGGGTAGCGACTGCACGACCAGAAGGGGCCGGTCTTGCCCGTGCGCTGGCGCGTCGGTGCGCCGCACTGCGGGCAAGCGGGTCCCAGGGGAACCTTGATGGACAGCGAGGTGCTGCCGTACTGCGCGATCAACTGCGAAATCCATGCGGCCTGCTTGTCGATGAACGTGTCCAGGGTGAGCTGTCCGGCCTCGATCATGTCGAGCGCCTGCTCCCACACGGCGGTCGTGCCCGGGTCGGCAATCGCCGCAGGCACGGCGTCGATCAACGTGAAAGCCGCATCCGATGCGCGGATGGAGCGTCCTTTCTTCACGAGATAACCCCGCGTCAGCAGGCCGGTGATGATGTTGGCGCGCGTGGCTTCGGTGCCGATGCCCGTCGTGTCCTTCAACTTCTGCTTCAGGCGCGGGTCGGTCACGAAGCGCGCCACGCCTTTCATCGACTTGACCAGTTCGCCCTGCGTGTAGGGTTTGGGCGGCATCGTCTTGAGTGCCTTGATCTCGGCCTCGGCCACCTGGCACGCCATGCCCTCGCGCAGCGTGGGGAGTACCTGGCTGCGCGCCGCGGCTTCACCGTCCTCGTCCGCACCACCTTCACGTTCGGGCTCGGCCAGCACCAGACGCCAACCCTGGGCGACCACCTGCTTTCCGGTGGCCACCAGTTTCTGCTGGCCGCAGGAAAGCTCGGCGACGGTGCGGTCGAACTCGTGGTGAGGGAGGAACTGCGCGAGGTAATGCGCACGGATCAGCCGGTACACCGCCAGCTCCTTCTCGCTCATCGCAGAGAGGTTCGCCGGTTCGAGCGTCGGGATGATGCCGTGGTGCGCCGTGACCTTGCCATCGTTCCAGGCGCGCGAGCGCTGCGAGCGGTCGAGTTGGCCCATGATCGGGCGCAGCGAGGGATCGGTCTTGAGCAGGCTGTCCAGGACCGTGGGCACCTCGGCGAACATGCTTTCGGGCAGGTAGCCCGAATCCGAACGCGGGTACGTCGTGGCCTTGTGCGTCTCGTACAGGGCCTGGGCGATCTCCAGAGTCTCCTGCACGTCCAGTCCAAGCTGCTTGGAACAGACCTCCTGCAAGGTGCCCAGGTCGAACAGCAGCGGCGGGCCTTCGCGCACGCGCTCGGTCTCGACCGACACGACCTGGGCGCAGCCCGCAGCGCGGATCTGCTGCGCGGCCTGTTGAGCGATGGGTTGCTGCAGGCAGCGGCCGGCGTCGTCGGTGCAGCCATCGGGCGGAATCCACTGCGCGCTGAAAGCCTGACCGCCTGCGGACAGGGACACGTCGATGGCCCAGAACGGCACCGATTTGAAAGCCGCGATCTCGCGGTCGCGGTCCACGACGAGTTTGAGCGTCGGCGTCTGGACGCGCCCGACCGACAGCACGCCGTCGTAGCCGGCCTGCCGGCCCAGCACGGTGAACAACCGGCTGAGGTTCATGCCCACGAGCCAGTCGGCGCGCGAGCGCGCCAGTGCCGAGAAGTACATCGGCAGCGTGTCGGATGAAGATCGCAGCTTGCCGAGCGCGGTGCGGATCGACGCATCGTTGAGCGCCGACAGCCATAGCCGCTCGATGGGGCCGCGGTAGCCGCACAGGTCGATGATCTCGCGGGCGATTAGCTCGCCCTCGCGGTCGGCATCGGTGGCGATGACGAGATGGGTCGCCTTCGCCAGAAGCGCCTTGACGACCTTGAATTGCGTGGCGGTCTTCGGTTTGACCTCGACCCGCCACTGCTGTGGAATGATGGGCAACTGCTCCAGCGACCAGCGCTTGAGCGCCGCGTCATAGACCTCGGGTGCTGCCGCTTCGACGAGATGGCCGATGCACCAGGTGACCGTGACGCCGGAGCCGCTGAGACAGCCTTCACCGCGCTGCGTCGCGCCGAGAATCCGGCCAATGTCTTTGCCCTGGGAGGGCTTCTCGCACAAGAACAGCCGCATGTCCGTCCATCCGATTTCCGTGGTTCATTGAGTTGCTGGAATCGAGGATGCCGAGCACCACCAGGGGCAGCAGCAAACAAGCCGCATGCGGTGGCGACCACTTTCACGGGATGGAATGGCGGGGACGGGAGTGGCGTGCGGCCGGGGGTGTGCGGTTCGGGAGCCGCGATTTTCGGGAGCGCGTGGAAGCCGGTGGACGTTGATGGAGCTATCCCCTGGGGATAGCTCGCGAGGGCATGGGGCGACGAACGACTGCCGTCGCCCCATGCCGGGTCACTTCCTGCGCTTCGGCTCCTTCGGCGCGGTCGGTTCCTGGGCGGCCTGGGGCTTCGGCTGCGCCTCCTGCGCGGTCTCCTGCTGCCTGGGGCTGAGGGTCACGGACTCGATGCGGAACGGCAGGATGCCGACACTCCGCGCGTTGATCTGCCAGGTCTCGCGCGGCTGATCCTCGTTGTCCGTCCAGGGTTCGCGTTCCATGCGGCCGACGACCAGCACACGCATGCCTTTCTGGTACAGGTCCTTCCAGTGCGCGGCGTCGCGGTGCCAGATTTCCACCGGCGCCCAGAAGCCGCCGCGATCCTCGAAGGTGCCATCCTTCTTGGGAATGGGGTTGTCGAAATAGACGTTCAGGCGCAGAAGGCGGCTGGGCTCGTCGTTGCCGTTGGGGAACTCCCGGTACTCGGGGGGCGAACCGATGTTGCCTTCGCCAGAAAAATGCGTGCTCATGTTGCAATCTCCGTGGTGGTTGAAATACCCGCACTTGGTCGGCGGCGGGCGCGTGCGCGGGGGCCTGGCGCGATCACCGATCACGCATGGCGGATGGCATGGACTTGAGCCGGCGCAGGTAGGCGTCTTCCGCGTCGGCGGCCTTGCTGGCGCACTCCTGGGCCTGCCTGCCCAAGGTGTGCAACAGGCTGATCTGCATGTTCAGCGTGATGCGCTGAAGCTCGATCGCGTGCAGGTCGGCCAGGAGGTTGACCGGCGTGCTGGTGCTCGCCATCAGCTCCTGCCACAAGGCCACGCCCATGGCTGACCTGTCATGCTTGCGCCAGCGCAGAAACGCCGTGCCTGCGCCAGTAGTCTGCTGGGCCAGTTCGATGGGCAGCAGGTGGAAGGGATGCCCGACTGCCTGTTGCAGCACCTGTCGCTGCGCCAAGCCAATCAGTTCGTCGCGCATGCTGAAGCACTGGCTGGCCCAGGCCTCAAGGTCCCCTTTACTCTTAAAAGGTCTTAAAAGGCCTTTTTGATAGCCCGCGTGTTCCAGCCGCATGAAGGCGGTCTGTTGCAAAGCGCGGAAGTAGCGGGTGTCGAGGTTCGGATCGCTCATGCCTGCGTGCCCTCGCCGGCAGCGGCTTCAGGCACCTCGGTGGTGGCGGCCTCGTCGCTGGGGATGCTGGAGGGAACGGCTGTGGCAGGACCGTCTCCGCGCTGCTGCTGGCCGCGGCGCACGATGGGCGGCGCAAACTTCGAGCGGCGCGTGCCTTCCAGCACGTCCTGCGGCAGTTCGCCGAACTTCTCCAGCGCCGCCCGGGCTGCGGCATTCTTCGCGGCGAAGTCGTCGCGCGTGCAGCCGGAGTAGCGGAACTGCTGGGCCAGCGAGAACAGGCTGCGCAGCGCGTGGGCGCCTTCGTTGAGCCAGCGCTCCAAGGTGCTGCGGTCGATGAGCGCGGTGTGGTGCGCGAGGATTAGCTTGCGGGCGATGTCGTCGTAGTCGGCCAGCAGATACACGGCTGCAAAGCCCAACTGCGCATTGACGAACAGCGGTAGCTTGACCGGCTGGACGTTGAGGTTCTCGCCCAGGCTCAGCGCGGCGGGCACGCCGGCCAATGCCTGGTCCACCTGCTCGCGCAGCGATTGCAGCGTGGCCTTGGTCTGGTCGAGCTTGTCCTCGATGCGCAGCATCCACCAGTCCGAATACGGATCGTCCTGTTCCGAACCGCGCTTCATCTTGTTCATCTGCGCCATGTAGCCGTTCAGGCCGACGATGCCCGGCCGCCCTTCGGCGGCAGCGCGGCCGTGCCAGATGCGCGAGGCGTGGTGCGTGTGCAGCGTGAGCGACATCGCGCTGCGCAGGGAGCCGAGATTCAGTTGCAGAGGTTCGTTGCTGGTTGCCATGGTGTCCGCCCGTTGTTGGAAAAGAGCGGCCAGCTTCGGCAGAACGCGGAAGGCAGTCAGTCAACAAACCGAAACCCACCAAGCCCCGGTTCAGGGGTATCGCAGTCGCGCGGGACGCGAGCTATCCCCTGGGGATAGCTCCATGGAGCGCCACGGAACGCTGCACGCCCGGATCAGCTCGGACAAGGGCGATCTCGCGGCAGGCGATCGGGGCTTGGCGTGCAGCGGTTCGACGTAGTAGCTGTCAGTGGAACTATCCCCAGGGGATAGTTCCATGGAGAGCCAAGGAACGCTGCGCGCCCGGCTCAGCCCGGACAAGGCCGATCCCGCCGCAGGCGATCGGGGCCCGGCGTGCAGCGGTTCGACGTGTAGCCGTCAGTAGAACTATCCCCTGGGGATAGCTCTACTGGTAGCCGCTGGCATCCACTTCACCGCCTTGCAGGCCCGCTCACTTGCTGGCGAGCAGGTTGCGCAGCCGCTCGATGTGCTGCCTGGCGACTTCTGGCGGCACCGGCTTGCCCTGCGGCTGGGATGGTGGCGGTGCTGGTGGTGGCCGCTCATTCGGCGAAGCGTGTGCCGATGGCTCGTCTTTCTTGGCCCAGGCGTTGAACTCGCCATGGATGGCCCGCTGGATGATGCCGAACAGATACCCCGCAGGATTGCGGATGCCGTGGCTGCTGCATCGTGCGGCCCATTCGTCCAGCACGGCCTGCCTCAGCGCGGCATCGACCTGCTGCAATGCCACCCGCGCACCTGTCTGCTGCTCTGCCTTCAGCGCCGCGAAGCGCTTGGGCCATTGCAGGTCGCCCAGCGCGCGCGCCTGCGCCTGCGCGGTAGTACGTACTTCATTAATACGACTACTACGTACTGTACGGGCCTGCTTCGGATTCCGAAGAGCGCCGTCTGCCGCGGGTTTCGGCCCTGCTTCGGATTCCGAAGCGGGGTCATCTGGATTCCGAAGAAGGCTCGAAGGCCCTTCTTCGGATTCGTGAGGGGCATCCTCCTGTGGATAACTTTCGGCGCCCGTGGTGCCCTGGCGGGCCAGGCGTTCGGCCAGGACTTGCAATCTGGACGGCAGCGTGCGCCCGGCGAGCAAGGGGTCTTCGCTGATTTCCTGGAGCGTGTGCATGCCCACGACCTGCACGGCCTTGGCGGCATGGCCGAGCGCCTGGCTGACGAGCTGCAGGTAGTCTGGGTCGAGCTGCATGGCCTCGAACGGCGTCAAGGGTTCGTCGTGCAGCACATACAGGTTGCCGAGGATGCGGCCGTTCTTGGGATCGCGCCTTCGCCGCACCAGGCTTAACCACCGGGTCAGGCGCAGCAGCGTCAGCGCCCGGGCCACGGTTTCGTGCGAGGCCTGCCCGGCGCAGGGCATCGAGGCCAGCCAGGGGCGAAGCTGTTCATACGTCGGGAAGGCGGTCACGCCGTCGTCGTTGAGCATCAGCCGGAACACCTGCCAGGCGTTGCGCTCCAACGGCGTCAGGCGGCGGTCGAGGAACAGCCGCCGCGGTACGGTCTCATGCCGGTTGCCGCTGAAGAGGAACGCATCGCCGGATGCTGGCGTCCCGGGTGTTGGCGCAGCCCGGGGCGTGGGCGCCGCTGTACGGGGGCTGGATTTGGGCGCGAGGTCTTTCAGCGCCGCGTCGAACAGGTCCGCGAGTGCGACGGGGCCATGGCGTGGTGCGGTGTCGTCCACGGCCATGGTTCAACCCAATCCCTGATCGACCCACGCCTTGATCGCGGCCCAGACCACCGAGAGCGGCAAATCCATGCCTTCGGCGAGGTCCATGGCGGCGTCGAGGATCGAGGTCTCGTCCTCCAGATCGACGTTCCTGCTGCTGGTGATGGCTTTCCAGCGCCGCCACAGTTCGGTGTCCTGGGTTTCGTCCAGGACTGGGTGGCGCCCCTTGCGCTTGGGCAGGCCCAGCACCTCGCGGCGCAAGGCGACTTCCTGATGGGTCAGGCCATAGAAGCGGCTGACCATCTCCGTGCTGGCGCCCAGGCGCAGCATGCGATCGACGGTCGCGATCTCTTTTTCCACATCCTGGGCCTGCGACAGCAGGCGCCGCAGCACCTCGCGGTTCACGGAGACGGAGCACCACGAGACATTGGCGTTGGCCAGCACGCTCACCATGGCCGGATGCTTGAGCGCATCCAGCTCGGTCTCGCTGAAGCCCATGGCCTTGCAGCGGCGCAGTTGCCCGTTGCGCAGGTCGTAGAGCGCCTGGGCTATGACGGCCTGGTTGAGCGGGTTCGGTGCGGACATACTGGCCTCCCTCGCTTATGGTCCAGATGCTGCGGCGCCGGCTTCCAGGTCCAGCAGGCGCCGCGCCAGGCGCAGCAATCGGAACAGCTTGACCAGCGCGGTGTCGCTCAAGCGGCGGGTCGCATCGCCTTGGCCGTGCAGCAGAGCCGGCAGCTCGGCGGCAAGCTGCCCGCCGTCCAGATCGGCATCGGTGAAGCTCTGGCCTGCCAGGCTCGCCAGCAGTGCCAGCACGGCGCGGCCCTGCGGTGATGGGGGCTGCGCGCTTGCATGGCATGCGAAGCCAACACCGTCCGCGCGTTCCTCGATGCACTGATCGAGTCCTGCCTCGCCCGCGATCTCGCGTGCGAACTGCGTGATGTGGATGCGCAGGCGATCTGGGGTGTCCAGGCCCGCGTCGATGTGCCAGACGTCGGAAATTGGGTAGAGACCGCCCGCCTGGACGGGAATGGACTGCAAGACATTGGCCGAGAAATCGGGCAGCGCATCCCCCAGCTCGTCGGCGACCATCCGCTGAATGGATTGCAGCCGCTCCGTCGTCGGTGCAGGCGAAACGATGTGCCCCTGCAGCAGATCACCAGGAGCCGCCACGGGGCTTCCTGCGGGCGAGCCGTCCGTCCCCGAGCCATCTTCGCGGTCGCGCGACCCAGGCGTGGCCGCCGGCGTCGGGGCCGTTGGGGCCGGTGTGGCGGGTGGGCGTTCCATGGTGCCAGGCTCAGGCAGCGCGGGCGGTGCCGATGGCGGGGTCGGATCGCTGATCAAGGCACGGTGGCGGCTCTCGGACTCGGTGAGGTCGAGGGCCAGCACGTCGTAGTCGATGCCCAGCAACTCCGACATCTGGCCGATCAACTCGTCCTGCACGCGCTGGGGCGCGAACTCGTCCCCCTGTGAGTCGAACTGCGACAGCACCTCCATGAAGAAGTCATCGAAGTCCTGCACCAGTGGGCGGCCCTTGGCGTAGCGCTCCCACGCGAACAGGCAGGCTTTGCGCATGACCGACAGGCGCTCGACCTGGTGGCGGCCGAGGCCGCCATAGAGCACGGCGGGGATCGCGGGCAACAAGTAGCGCACTGCGTCGTTCATGCGGCTGATGTGCGACTGCTGAACCGGGAAGCCATCGGCAGCGAGGCGGCGGGCCAGCTCGGACTGGCTCAGGCTGTCGCCGGTTTCCTGCTCGTAGAACTCGCGCGCCTTCTCGACGCCGAGGGCGCGCTCGATGAACGTGAGGCCGCCGCGCAATTCGTTCTCGGCCAGGTGGCCGGTTAGCATGACCACTTCGCCGCGGCTGGGCCACGGCCGGAACAGGCACGATATGCGGAAGAACCGCTCGTCCTTGGTCTCCGACCAGAGTTCGCGCAGGATCGCCAGGCGCGTGTTGCCGCCGTTGCGGATGATGTAGTGGTCTTCACCGGGCCGTCGCGTGATGGCGGGCGCCGCGTCCAGGCCGCGCTCGCGGATCGACGCCTTGATGTCCTCGTAGGCGGGATTGCGCTTCTTGCGCGGGTCGTGGTCGTAGGGGCGCAACTGGTCCAGGGTCACGACCATGGGCGTGTCGGCGATCGGATCGCTCAAAGCCGAGGCGGACGGGCCGCTGCGCTCGAACCCGGCCGCGAGCAGCTTGCCGGCCATGTCCTGGGAGGTCATCTCAGCCATGGTGGCCTCCCTGCGCGTGGGATCGGGCCTCGCGCTCGGCGCGGCGGATCTGCGCACGGGCGTTCAGGGCCGCCCGGTGGTCGCTGGCCGTCGAACTGGTGTAGATCGCGGCGCAGCCTGCCTTGGTGAATTTCAAGTGCCCGCCCGGTGTGCGCTTGACGTGCCAGCCTTCGCCCACCGCGAATTCGATCAGGGCGCGCAGCCGCTTGTGGCCTCGGGCCAGTTCATGGGCGTTCGCCATGGGGCCTCCCGATATCAAGAGGCACTGGCGGACGGCCGGAGACCATGGCAAATCGATGTTGCCACTGCGGGAACAACTCGCCGGCGAGGCCGCGCATGGTGTCGAGCGCGGCGGGGGCGACTCTGCCCGGTGGCTGGCGGTACTCGACCCGATGCACCGGCAGGCCGCGCGTCGCGGCGCGCGGATAGGCTTCGATGGCCGGCACGTCGGTGGCCAGCACGCGGATGCCGGTGTGGTCCTGGAACAGGTCGCGCAAGGCCTGCTGAATCAGCCGGGCGTTTGCTGACACCGGGTGGACGCGGTTGATGAGCAGATGCAGCGACGGCGGTTCGATGCCGAGGTGCCGGTACGGCGCGATGTCCTCCAGCAACTGCATGGTGCCGCGCCGCAACTCTCGGGCGGCGAGGATTTCCGGGGTGACAGGCGACAGCGCCAAGTCGGAGGCCAGTACTGCCATCTCCAAGGTCACGCTGCGCGCGCCCTGGGTGTCGATCAGCACCAGGTCATAAAGGGGAGCCAGCATCGGCAGCAGGTGCCGCAACCGCAGGCGCCCATCCGGCGCGTGCAGCAGCAAGGTGTTCAGCTCGCCCCGATGGTCGTTGGACAGCACCAGGTCCAGGCCTGTGATGATCGTGCGGGACACGAGCTGGCCGAGGTCGCGCTCGTTGAAGGCCAGCAATTCATAGATGCCGCCGGGCGCGCGGTGGGCCAGCTCGTAGTAAGAGGACAAGGTGGGCTGCACGTCGAGATCGAGCAGCAGCACGCGCAGTCCCGCATCGGCGGCTAGCCCGCCCAGGTTGGCGGCCGTGGTCGTTTTACCGACGCCCCCTTTGGTCGAGACAATGGATACAACCTGCATGGCGTTCTCCGGGTGAGGATGGGAAGTCCGTGGGAGAACGGGTCAGGCCCGGTTGTTGACGCGCTCGGCGATCCACTGGTCGATTTCGATGGAATCCCAGCCGACGGCGCGCACGCCCAGGCGCAGCGCCTTGGGGAACTTGCCGGCGCGCATCAGGTTGTAGAGGTGGGCACGCTTGAAGCCGGACTTCGCTTCGACTTCTTCCAGGCGCAGGATGCGGCGCTCGTTGGGCGGCAGTGCAGGTGTTGGCGACATGGCGGTCACTCCTGAACGCTCAGTGGCGTTTGTTGGCGTGACCTCTATTCAATAGACGCGGCTGCGGAAAGACATTGCCAATGCAATCTCCGCGGCTGCCTAAACAAGCTGGAAAATCTCAGAGGATGGCGCTATGCAGCCGGCGCCTGGCTGTGGCGAACTTGCCGTTCAATGTCCGCTCCGCGATCCCCATGACGCCGTGGTGATGGGCGACCAATGCGCTGACCACGGCCTCCTGCGTCTTGAAGCTGGAGTACGGCGTGCCCGAGGGCGACTGGCCGAGTATCAACTCCAGCATGCCCCCGATGATGTTCAGGTAGGTGGTCTCGGCCCGGTCGCTGATCGAGCATTGCGCGCATGCGGGGATCACCGAGGACTGCTTGAGCAGCGCGTCGTGCTTTTCCTGCAACTCGCGAAGCTGACGCTTGGACTGCTCCAAGGCGGATTTGAGGGCCAGCTGTTCCACCAGCATGGCTTGCCCGGTCTCCAGCGAGATGAAGGGATGGGCGATGCGCTCGCTGCGGGAGAAGAGAAAGCCAGGGCGTTGCTCGGGATAGTGCTGGCGCATCCAGCGCTTCAGATCGACGTGACGCACCGTCAGATCGGGGGAGTCGATCAGTGCGGTGTTGCGTGCCGTGATGCCGTTCTGCCCGAAGGGCAGTTCCCCATTGAGAATGCCGTCGTAGATACGTTCGGTGTACAGCCTCAGTTCTCCCCAGCGCGGGCAATCCAACGTCTGTGGCAGATTCCTTGGCGACGAGATCGAGGCCAGGATCACTTGCTCGTATCGCAGCAGTCCGGCCCAGCGGATGGACGCTTCGATCGGGTGGTAGAACACCTTTGATGTTGGTACATCATTCTTGTTCTCGTGCATGCTCCATCTCCTTCCAGGAGAACTACATGGCTGGCTCCTTTGCCGCCGACCTCGTGGTCGGCCTGTTGTCTGTGCGGGAAGCAGGGCCCGAGGCCCGCTCCGTCATGGGGTTTGAGTAGTTCGCACCCGTTCACGCGGCCGGTAGCCGTCATGTGCTCGATGTGCAAAAATTCATCGACTGCCTGAAGGTCGAGCCTCAGCAAGCAGGCTCGACGGTGACGCTCACGCTATCAGGGTCGTAAGAAGTTGCGACCTTTGCAAAACCGCTTCGGTATGACCTGATATGCCTGCGGTTTCACGAGGTGCGAGAGGGATGGAAATTGTCGTCCGACGTCCATCCGGGCACAGCAAACCTGGGCCTGTCATGCTTGCCCCAGCATCCTGATATACCGATAAAGAATCGTGCGCCGACGCGCCAGGGCCAAGGTGTCCGCTCTTGCAGCGTGACTTGCGCGGAGGGGGCGTTGCTCGGTGACGCGCGCGTTGCGTACCGCGTCGGGATGACTCCGAAGCCTGCAGAGACCAGAGGCGTCAACCTGGTCGGCGTCGCGGTAAAGATGCGGGAGCGTTCGGTGCGAACAGCGATGCACCGGGTTCGGGTTTGGTGTGCTGAGTGGCAGTCGTTGGACGTCAGTGGCGATCTCTGGATGATCTTTGTTGTCGAGGGCAAAAAATAAGGCTACAATTGAGGTCTTCGCTAAGCATCACGGCGAGGAAAGTGATTGGGAATCAACGACTTAGTGTCCTAGTACACGTCTCTTTTCCCGCTCCACAATTCCAAGGGAAGCACACGCTTCCCTTTTTGTTTCAGCTCACCGGGCGCCGGTGAGCCCTGGCGGGGTGGCAGAGTGGTCATGCAGCGGCCTGCAAAGCCGTCTACGCCGGTTCGATTCCGACCCCCGCCTCCACCGCGCACCTGCCCGCACCGCCCCCGGCGTCACCGGGTCCTCAGGTGCCCCTTGCGGTACGCATCCGACGCCAACTGGTAGTAGCTGATCGCCTCGTCGAGCAGGTGGTGGCTGAGCTCGTCGTCGGGCGCGGTCGCACCGGTCTCGGCATCCACCACGCGATAGCGCCCGTTCGGACGCAGTTCCACGATCCGCCCCTGCTCGTAGTAGCCCACCGTCTGGTAGTTCGCCATCAGCGCGCGCGGGTGCGTCGCGCCCTCGCGCAGGATGTCGTGGCCGAAGAAGCGCGAGCGGTAGGGCACATTGAGCATGCCCAGCAACGTGGGCGCCACGTCGATCTGCGAGGCGATCGTGTCGACCCGCCCGGGCTTCACCAATCCCGGGGCCCAGACGATCAGCGGAATGTGGAAGGCATCCAGCGGCAGCGCCTGCTTGCCGCGTCCCTTGTGGGTGTGGTCGGCGACGAACACGAACAGCGTGCGGGCGAACCAGGGACGCTGCCGGGCCTGCTCGACGAACTGTCCGATCGCGTGGTCGGTGTACTTCACGCCGCCCTCGCGACTGGTCTTGCTCGGAATGTCGATCCGCCCCTCGGGATAGGTGAACGGGCGGTGGTTCGAGGTCGTCATCACGTGCGCGAAGAAGCGCGTGCCCGCGGCGTGGCGCGCGTCGAGCTCGCGCAGCGTCATCGAGAAGAGGTCCTCGTCGGCCACGCCCCAGATGTTCTCGAAGTGAATCTCGTCGGGGCGAAGGCGGGTCCGGTCGATCACCGTGTAGCCGTTGCCCGCGAAGAACGCGTTCATGTTGTCGAAATAGCCGTAGCCGCCGTAGAGGTACAGCGACTCGTAGCCCTGGGCTCGGAACACCTCGCCCAGCGTGAACAGGTCGGCGTTGTCCGGGCGTTTGACGATCGAGTGGCCCGGTGTCGGGGGGACCGACAGGCTCAGCGCCTCCAGGCCGCGCACCGTGCGCGTGCCGGTCGCATAGACGTGGGTGAACAGCAGCCCGTCGTCGGCCAGACGGTCGAGATGCGGCGTGAGCGTCTGGGCCTGCCCGAAGTACTTCATGAAGGAGGCGCTCAGGCTCTCGATCGAGACCAGCACGACGTTCCAGTCGTGGGTCGGGCCATCGGCCTTCACCTCGCGGTCGAACGGTCGCTGCGAGACGGTGGTGGGGCGATGACCCGCGATCTCGACCGCGAGCTCGGCCACCGCGCGTCGATGGGGCAGCGTCTTGTAGTAGCGCTCGTAGTCGATCTCGTTGTAGCGGAACGCGTGCCAGAAGTCGAAGTACCCGTTGCCGGCGAGTTCGTTGAGCTGGCCGTGGTCCGAGAACTCCTTCCAGCGCGCGTCGCTGGCGATCAGCAGCGCCACCGGCGCGAGCAGGCCCAGCCACAGCATTGGGGCCCAGCGCGGGAGGCCGGCACGATCGGGCCGGTCCAGCGGCGCCAGGGCCCATCGCCAGACCACCCAGCCGATCAACATCGCGAGCGACGCCACCAGCGCCAGCAGCGCGGGCAGGTTGTACGACTCGCGGATGTTGCCGACCACCTCGTTGGTGTAGATCAGGTAGTCGACGGCGATGAAATTGAAGCGCGAGGCGAACTCGTTCCAGAAGGTGAATTCGGCCAGCGCGACGAACGCGATCAGCAGCGCGAGCGGCGCGAGCACGATGCCCAACGCCCGACGAAGCGGACGGGGCGCCACCCCGGTTCGGCGCGGCCATGCCGCCAGACAGATCACCAGGGGGGCCAGGCCGATCAAACCGACCACGATGTCGAAGGCCAGGCCGATGGCCAGGGCGGGCAACAGCCGCCACGGCATCCACAGGGCGGGGTCGGTGTTGAAGGCGGCCAGCCCCAGGCGGACCAGCAGATTGACCCCGACGAAGACCCCCAGCAGGCGCAAGGTGACCTGCTGACGGCCCGGGAACAGGGTCTCGAGCGCCCGACGGGCGGCGCGCGCCGAGCGCGCGAAGACGGACATGCGTGGGAGCCGGTGATCCGGAGTCGGATGATTCCCAGTTTACCAGCGACCGCCGCCCGACCCCGCCGGGCACCGTTGGCCGCATCCGGGCGACCGACGGTAGGGCCGGGCTCATGTGAGGGCAAGGGGGGCCGACATTCCGGCCAGCCCCCTTGCCGCCCGCCAGATGAAGACCTCCGAGCTTTCCGCGACACCGACACAGCGAACCCGCGCCCTGCTCATCGGCCAGGGGCGCCGTGAGCTGCCACCGGCGCTGCAGGCGTCCTCGTCCACGCGGTCCGCGAGCGAGCCTGCCGGATCGATCCCGACGTCCGCCGACGCGACCCGCGTGCGCGTCGGTGGGCGGGCATTGGTCGTCGAGCGCTCGCGGCGGACCCGGTTGGTCATCCGGGAGGCCTTGGCGGTGCTGGAGCCGACCGAGATCCTGAGCTTCGACGAGGTGGACGAGGCGGTCGAGGAGCTGCGGCGCCAGCCGGTGTCGGTCCTCGTCGTGGGCATGGTGGACAAGGACGGCAAGGGCACCGCCTTGCTGCTCGAGCGGGTCCGTCGCGATCGCCTGGTGCCGGAGCAGGCGATCGTCGTCGCGGTCAGCGCGGAGCGCTCGAGCCGCCACGTGATGTCGCTGGTCGAACACGCGCCCGATGCCTGTGTGCTCAAGCCGGTCGACGCCCTCACGCTGGCACGCCGCCTGCTCGACGCCGCCGAGGTCCGGCATCGGATGCGCCCGTTGATGACGCTGCTCGAGAATGACCGATTCGAGGCCGCGCGCCAGCTGTGCCGGGCGATGTCCGCCGAACGCTCGGCCCAGGCGGGCGCCGCCTGGCGGGCGCTGGTGGACTGGTTGATCGGCCAGGGCCGTCACGATCCGGTGCCCGCGCTGGTCGACGAGGCGATGCGCGCCGGCACCCAGCCGTGGATGCTGATCGCATTGGCGCGCTGCCGGCTCGCGCAGGACCGGTTGTCGGAGGCGCGCGAGATCCTGGACCTGCTGCTCGACCTCTGGCCGGACACGATCGTCGCGTACGACCTGTCGGCTCAGGTGGCCGTTCGCCAGGGGCAGCACCAGGAGGCGCTCGGCTGGCTGATGCAGGCAGGCCATCGCACGCGCTTCAACCTCGGGCGGGCGCGCGCAATCGGTCAGGAGGCGAACCTCGCCGGCGACCTGAAGGCCGCCGAGCAGGCCTATTCCGAGATCGTCGCGACCGTGGGCGGCACGGATCTGATCGAGGCCGACGATGCGCTGCAACTGGTGTCGGTCCTCGGCGCCCGCGGACGGCTGGGTGAGGCCGCCCGCGTCGCGGCGCAAGAAAGCCTGACGATGGGCGACGGTCCCGACGGCAAGCTGACGCGCGCGCTGCTGGCGCAGCGTCGTGCCGCGCGTGACGGGGGCCCGCTGACGGCCGAGCGGGCGCTGACGCATCTGCTGGACGAGCTCTCGCAGGTCGGCGTCGGCGCCTCTCCACGGCGCACGCTCGAGGTGATCGCTGCCTGTCTCGCCCACGGATGGCGCGCCGACGCGCTGCGCATCGCACGCGAACTGCTCGATACCGAACGGGCAAGCCCCGACGAGCTCGAACAGCTGCGCGAAATGCTTCGCCACTGAACGCCGCGCCCCGGCACGGGGCGCGATCAGGCACCCACACGGTGCGGGCACGCCCTCGATGGGGGCTGCGCACCGTCCAGGGACGCCGGCGCGCACGCGAGCGGGCGTCGCGCACCATCACCGATCGTTCACATGGCCAGAATCGCGGCTTCGGGCGCCTTGACGGGCCTGGCACGCGGGTTGCTCTAAGGATTGTCGTCGACGCATCGCCATGCGCGATTACCTCAACGACCAATCAGGCCCGAAAGGCCAGGGAGCTTCCATGACCAGACGCACCTTCCTGAAGTCCGCTGCCGCCGGAGCGGCGGTGTCCGCGACCGGCGTGCCGGCCGCGTTCGCGCAGTCCAACACGATCAAGGTCGGCGTGCTGCATTCGCTGTCGGGCACGATGGCGATCTCCGAGACCGCGTTGAAGGACACGGTGCTGATGACGATCGAGGAGATCAACGCGAAGGGCGGCGTCCTCGGCAAGAAGCTCGAAGCAGTGGTGGTCGATCCCGCCTCCAATTGGCCCTTGTTCGCCGAGAAGGCGCGCCAGCTGATCACGCAGGACAAGGTGTCGGTGGTCTTCGGCTGCTGGACCTCGGTGTCGCGCAAGTCGGTGCTGCCGGTGTTCAAGGAGTTGAACAGCCTGCTGTTCTATCCGGTGCAGTACGAGGGCGAGGAACTCGAGAAGAACGTGTTCTACACCGGTGCGGCGCCGAACCAGCAGGCGATTCCCGCCACCGAGTACCTGATGAGCAAGGCCGGCGGCGGCGCGAAGCGGTTCGTCCTGCTGGGCACCGACTACGTCTATCCGCGCACGACGAACAAGATCCTGCGGGCGTTCCTGAAGAGCAAGGGCGTCAAGGAGACCGACATCGACGAGAAGTACACGCCGTTCGGTCACAGCGACTATCAGACGATCGTCGCGGACATCAAGAAGTTCGCCGCCGGCGGCAAGACCTGCGTGATCTCGACGATCAACGGCGACTCGAACGTGCCGTTCTACAAGGAGCTCGGCAACCAGGGCCTGAAGGCCAAGGATGTCCCGGTCGTCGCGTTCTCGGTCGGCGAGGAGGAGCTGCGCGGCGTGGACACGAAGCCGCTGCTCGGGCACCTGGCCGCATGGAACTACTTCATGTCGGTGAAGAATCCTGAGAACGAGGCCTTCATCAAGAAGTTCCGCGACTACGCGAAGGCGAAGAACCTGCCGAACGCCGACAAGGTGGTCACGAACGACCCGATGGAAGCGACGTACGTCGGCATCCACATGTGGAAGCAGGCTGTCGAGAAGGCCAAGACGGTCGAGGTCGACAAGGTGATCGAGGCGATGAGTGGCCAGAAGTTCAAGGCCCCGTGCGGCTTCGAGCTGACGATGGACAAGACCAACCACCACCTGCACAAGCCGGTGATGATCGGCGAGATCCGTGGCGACGGGCAGTTCAACGTCGTCTACAAGACGAAGGGTCCGATTCGCGCGCAACCGTGGAGCCCGTTCATCCCGGGCAACGAGGGCAAGCAGAACATCTGATCCCGATCTCGTCGGATCACTCAGTCTCCTCGGTAGCACCTTCAAGGGCCGGGTCGAAAGCCCGGCCCCTTTTTTTGCTCGGACATTCGATGAACTCTCGCATCCGGATCGAAGGCGATGGCCGTTCTGACGAGCCGATCGCCATCGTCGCAGACGGGCAGCACGCCGTCAGGCCGCGACGCCGGCGCTGGCCGTCCTGGGTCGTCGGCTGTCTGCTCGCCTTCGGCGCGCTGCTCGGGGCCGTCGGCGAAGCGACGGCGGTGGCGTCCAAGCTGATCGAGCCGCTCGCCAACGAGGAAAGCGAGTCGCGAAGCGAGGCGCTGAACGCGATCGTGGCCACCGGCCACCCGTGGGTCGTGCGCATCCTCGAGGCCTTGGCCGATGGCCGCCTGTACTACGAGAACGGGGTCGGCATCCTGGTCGAAGGCGACAAGGCCTTCCTGGTCGACACCGGTGCGCCGGCGAGCACGCCCAAGGGCGAGGCGATCGTCGCGAACAACGTGTTGCGCGCCGAGATCGACGCCGCGCTGGCGGGACTGCGTCTGGGCGATGCCGATCCGGCCGTGCGACTGGCGGCGGCCAAGCTGCTGGCCGAGGGCGCGGAGCCTGCCCAACGCCCGATGATCGCGGCGGCCCTGGAGAACGGCGTCGATCCGGCCCTGGTCGATCTGCTCAAGGGCGCGCTGGCCCGGATCGACCTGGCCGATCCCGACGTCGAGCGTCGGATCGCGGCGATCCGTTCGTTCGCGTCCAGCGACGATCCCCAGGTCAAGGGCATGCTGACCGACCGGCGCAAGGAGGAATCCGACCCGAAGGTGGTCGCGGCAATCGAGCAGACGCTGTCGGCGATCGATTCGCGGCTCGCGCGCTCGGAGTGGGCAGGGCGCGTCCTCACCGGGATCTCGCTGGGCAGCGTGCTGCTGCTCGCGGCGCTCGGCCTGGCGATCACGTACGGCGTGATGGGCGTGATCAACATGGCGCACGGCGAGCTGCTGATGATCGGCGCGTACGCGACCTATCTGACACAGGGACTGTTTCGTGCGTATCTGCCGGCCCACGTGGACTGGTACGTGGTCGCGGCGATCCCGGTCGCGTTCGGCGCGACGGCGCTGATCGGGGTCGTGATCGAGCGCACGGTGATCCGATTCCTCTATGGCCGCACGCTCGAGACCCTGCTGGCGACCTTCGGTGTGTCGCTGCTGCTGTCGCAGGCGGCCCGCTCCTTGTTCGGCGCCCAGAACGTCGAGCTGACCAATCCCCGATGGATGTCAGGCGGCTGGGAGCTCAGCGCCACGTTGGTGCTGCCGTGGAACCGGATCGCGATCGTGGTGTTCTCGATCGCGGTGTTGGGGGTGGTGGCCTTCCTGCTGCTGCGGACCAGCCTCGGGCTGCACGTTCGGGCGGTGACCCAGAACCGGCGGATGGCCTCGTGCATCGGGGTGCCCACCGGGCGCACGGATGCGGTGGCCTTCGGCCTGGGTTCGGGCATCGCCGGTCTTGGCGGCCTGGCGCTCTCGCAGTTCAGCAACGTCGGTCCGGACATGGGGCAGGCCTACATCGTGGACAGCTTCATGGTGGTGGTGCTCGGCGGTGTCGGACAGCTCGCCGGCACGGTGATCGCCTCGTTCGGCCTGGGCGTGGTCAGCAAGTTCCTCGAGGCCTGGAGCGGTGCGGTGATCGCGAAGATCCTGGTCCTGATGTTCATCATCGTCTTCATCCAGCGGCGCCCGCAGGGCCTGTTCGCGCTGAAGGGAAGGCAGGCCGACGCATGACTCCCTGGTCCAGACCCATCCTGAGCCGGCCCGAGTGGGCCAGTGCGCTCGCCGTCTTCGCACTGATCGGTGTGCTGGTGCCGCTGCTGCACGTCGCGCTGCCGGAAGGCCATGCCCTGCGCCCGAGCACGTATGCGGTGACGCTGGTCGGCAAGATCCTGTGCTACGCGACGGTGGCGGTCGCGATGGACCTGATCTGGGGCTTCGCCGGCATCCTGTCGCTGGGCCACGGGCTGTTCTTCGCGCTGGGCGGCTACGCGTTCGGCATGTACCTGATGCGCCAGATCGGGCGAGACGGCAGCTATGGCGCCGACCTGCCGGACTTCATGGTGTTCCTCGACTGGAAGACCCTGCCGTGGTTCTGGACGGGCAGCGAGCACGCGGCGTGGGCGATCGCGCTGGTGGTGATCGTGCCGGGGCTGCTGGCCGGGGTGTTTGGCTGGTTCGCCTTCCGCTCGCGGATCAAGGGCGTGTACCTGTCGATCGTGACGCAGGCACTGACCTACGCCGCGATGCTGCTGTTCTTTCGCAACGAGACCGGCTTCGGCGGGAACAACGGCTTCACCGACTTCAAGCGCATCTTCGGCGTGCCGATCACCGCGCCGGGCACCCGTGCGGCGCTGCTGGCGGCTTCGGCGTTCTGCCTGCTGGCCAGCTTCGTGCTGTGCCGCTTCCTGGTGCGTTCGAAGTTCGGCCGGATCCTCGAGGCGATCCGCGATGCCGAGACGCGCGTGATGTTCCTCGGCTACGACCCCTTGCCGTACAAGCTGGCGGCCTGGGTGATCTCGGCCGTCCTGTGCGCGATCGCCGGTGCCTTGTACGTGCCGCAGGTCGGCATCATCAATCCCAGCGAGATGAGCCCGGCGAACTCGATCGAGATCGCGGTCTGGGTCGCGGTGGGTGGTCGGGGGACACTGGTGGGGCCGATCGTCGGCGCGTTCCTCGTGAACCTGTCCAAGAGCTGGTTCACGCAGGCGTTCCCGCAACTGTGGCTGTTCTTCCTCGGGCTGTTGTTCATCGTCGTCACGCTCGCGCTGCCGCGGGGCGTGGTCGGGCTGCTGAGCGACTGGCGCGACCGTCGCCGCACGAAGGAGGCGCGATGAGCGAGTTTCTGGGACGGGTGCCGGCGCCTGGCGAGGCCCGCACGCTGCGCGACGCGGGCGCCGACGGCGGCTCGATGTCGGGCGGGCACGTCGTCGTGCCTGGCGCGATCGACGTCTCGCACAGGGTGATCCTGTATCTCGAAGGCGTGACGGTCTCGTTCGATGGCTTCAAGGCCCTGAACGACCTGTCGTTGTCGATCGACGACGGTGAGATGCGCGCGATCATCGGACCGAACGGCGCGGGCAAGACCACGATGATGGACGTGATCACCGGCAAGACCCGCCCCGACGAGGGCAAGGTCTTCCTCGGGCAGACGATGGACCTGACGCGGATGCGGGAGGCCGACATCGCCCGCGCGGGCATCGGCCGGAAGTTCCAGAAGCCCTCGGTGTTCGAGCAGGCGACGGTGCTGGAGAACCTGTGGCTGGCCTGCGAGGGCGAGAAGGGCTGGCTGCGATCGTTGCGACAGCGGATCGCGCCGGGCCAGAAGGAACGGATCGACGAGATCATCACGATCGTGGGTCTGGCGCAGGAGCGCGATCGGGCGGCGGGCCTGCTGTCGCATGGACAGAAGCAGTGGCTGGAGATCGGGATGCTGCTGATCCAGGGGCCGAAGCTGCTGCTGCTCGACGAACCGGTCGCCGGCCTGAGCGACGAGGAGACCGAGAAGACCGCCGAGCTGCTGCGGCAGCTCGCGGGGCGCCACTCGATCGTCGTGGTCGAGCACGACATGCATTTCGTCGAACGGCTGGGCTGCGCGGTCTCGGTGCTGCACCAAGGGCACGTGCTGGCCGAAGGGTCGCTGGCGGAGGTGCAGGCCAATCCGACGGTGATCGACGTCTATCTGGGGCGATGAGATGAGTCTTCTCGAGGTCGAAGGCCTGACGCAGGCCTACGGGGGCAGTCGGATCCTGCGCAATGTGTCGTTTTCGGCGCAGGCCGGTCGCATCGTGGTGCTGCTTGGTAGGAACGGTGTCGGCAAGAGCACGCTGTTGCGCACGCTGATGGGGCTGCATCCGGTCCTCTCGGGCGAGGTGCGCCTGGATGGTGCGGGCCTGAACGGGCTGCCGGCGCATCAGCGCGCGGCGGCGGGCCTGGGCTACGTTCCGCAGGGGCGCGAGATCTTTCCGCGACTCACCGTCGAGGAGAACCTGCGTGTCGGCTTCGCGACGGGCCGGCTCAAGCGGATCGACGACGAGATCTTCACGTTGTTCCCCGTCCTGAGCGAGATGCGTCAACGGCGTGGCGGCGACCTGTCGGGCGGACAGCAGCAGCAGCTGGCGATCGCCCGCGCGCTGTGCACCCAGCCGAAGGTGTTGCTGCTGGACGAACCGACCGAGGGCATCCAGCCGTCGGTGATCAAGGACATCGGACGCGTGATCCGGCGTCTGGCGCGCGAGCGCGGGCTGTGCGTGTTGCTGGTCGAGCAGTACTATGATTTCGCCGCGGAGCTTGCCGACGACTACCTCGTGATGGAACGCGGCGAGATCGTCGCCCGTGGCGAAGGAGCGCGCATGCAGGAAGATCGGGTCCGTGAACTGGTGTCGGTTTGATCCTGGCGTTGCCGAGCTTCGCGCCTATGGCGGGGGCTGGGATGCCGAGCTGCGCGTCACGGTCCGGCGGGTGAACGGGCGCAGCGTCGCCACCGATGTCAGTCACCGTGGTCCGCTGCGTCTGCAGAAGACGCTCTGGCCGGAGGGCGCCGACCCGGCGCACCTGATCCTGCTGCACCCGCCCTCGGGTCTGGCCGCGGGCGACCGGCTCGACCTCGGTGTCTCGATCGACGCGCAGGCGCACGCCCTGGTCACCACACCGGGCGCCGGCCGGTGGTACCGGGCCGACGCGCCAGCGACACAGCAGGTGCACCTGTCAGTCGGCCCACGCGCCAGCCTCGAGTGGTTGCCGCAGGAGACGGTGCTGCACGATGGCGTGCGGGGCGAGCAGCGGCTCGAGTGGACGATCGACCCGCAGTCCTCGGTGATCGGCTGGGAGATTCTCGTGCTGGGGCGGCGGGCCAGCGGCGAGCCGCTGCGGACGGCCGATTTCCGCAGTGAGCTGCGGCTGTGGCGCGACGGCCGCTGCCTGCTCGATGACCGCGCTTGGGTTCGCGGGTGCGAAGCGGGCAGTGCCGCGCTGGGACAGCGCCATGTCAGCGCGACCTTCTGGGCGATCGCCCCGACCGCCTTCGTGGCCGACGACGCGGAGGCGATCGCCGGGCTGATCGACGGCGCGTCGCGTCCCTCGGCCGACGAACCGTTTCACGCCACGCTGGGAGCGGCCTCGCTGATCGATCCCCACTGCCTGCTCGTACGGGTGGTGGGCGACTCACCACAGGCGGTGCGCCGGGTCCTCGAGACCGCGTGGGGCGCGTTGCGCCCGCGGGTCGTGCAGAGGGTCGCCCATCGCCCCCGGATCTGGTTCACCTGAAGGCCGGGCCTCGCCGAACACATCCGACTGGAGGACATCGCATGGAACTGACACCCCGAGAGAAGGACAAGCTGCTGATCTTCACCGCCTCGTTGCTGGCGGAACGCCGGCTGGCACGTGGCCTGCGCCTGAACCACCCGGAGGCGGTCGCGTTGATCACCGCGTCCATTCTCGAAGGGGCGCGCGATGGCCGCACGGTGGCCGAACTGATGGCGATGGGACGGCAGGTGCTGCGTCGCGACCAGGTGATGGAGGGCATTCCCGAACTGATCCCCGAGATCCAGGTCGAAGCCACCTTTCCGGATGGCACGAAACTGGTCACGGTGCATCAACCGATTGCGTGAACACGGTGTCGAGCCGCGCTGCTCGCGGTTCGCGAAACTCCCGAGGAGAGGGTCGATGATTCCAGGTGAAGTGATCACCGGCGACGGTGAAATCGAACTGAACGCAGGACGTCGCCGGCAGCGGCTGACGATCACGAACCGTGGCGATCGACCGATCCAGGTCGGTTCGCACTACCACTTTGCCGAGACCAACGCGGCCCTGGATTTCGATCGCCAGGCGGCGCGCGGCATGCGACTGGACATCGCCGCGGGAACCGCGGTCCGCTTCGAACCCGGTCAGTCGCGCACCGTGGACCTCGTCGACTTCGCCGGCCTGCGTCGGGTCTACGGGTTCAATGGCGCCGTGATGGGCGCGCTGGATGACACGCAGGAGCAGCCGACATGAGGATTTCTCGACGCGCGTACGCGGAGATGTTCGGCCCGACCACCGGGGATCGGGTCAGGCTCGCGGACACCGACCTGTTCATCGAGGTCGAGCGCGACTTCACGATCCCGGGCGAGGAGGTGAAGTTCGGCGGCGGCAAGGTCATCCGCGATGGCATGGGGCAGTCGCAGCTGCCTCGCGCGGAATCGGTGGACACGATCATCACGAACGCGTTGATCGTCGACCACTGGGGCATCGTGAAGGCCGACATCGGCCTGAAGGATGGGCGCATCCATCGGATCGGCAAGGGCGGCAATCCCGACATCCAACCCGGGGTCGACATCGTGATCGGTCCGGGCACCGAGGTGATCGCCGGCGAGGGCATGATCGTCACGGCCGGGGGCATCGACACGCACATCCACTTCATCTGCCCGCAGCAGATCGACGACGCGCTGATGTCCGGCGTCACGACGATGATTGGAGGCGGCACCGGGCCCGCCACCGGCACGAAAGCCACCACCTGCACACCGGGCGCCTGGCACATGGCCCGGATGCTCGAGGCGGCCGAGGGCCTGCCGGTGAACCTGGGCTTTCTCGGCAAGGGCAACGCGAGCCTTCCCGCCGCCTTGCGCGAGCAGGTTCAGGCGGGAGCCATCGGCCTGAAGCTGCACGAGGACTGGGGCACCACGCCGGCCGCGATCGATTGCTGCCTGGGCGTGGCCGAGGAGCACGACGTGCAGGTGTCGATCCACACCGACACGCTGAACGAATCGGGCTTCGTCGAGACCACGATCGCGGCGTTCAAGGACCGCACGATCCACAGCCTGCACACCGAGGGGGCCGGCGGTGGTCACGCGCCGGACATCCTGCGCGTGATCGGTGAGGCGAACGTGCTGCCCTCGTCGACGAACCCCACCCGCCCGTACACGGTGAACACCGTCGATGAGCACCTCGACATGCTGATGGTCTGCCATCACCTGGACGCGTCGATCGCCGAGGACGTCGCGTTCGCCGAGAGCCGGATCCGTCGCGAGACGATCGCCGCCGAGGACGTGCTGCACGACCTGGGCGCGATCTCGATCATGTCCTCGGACAGCCAGGCGATGGGGCGGGTCGGCGAGGTGATCATCCGAACCTGGCAGACCGCGCACAAGATGAAGCAGCAGCGTGGCGATCTGTCGATCGCGACGCTGCCCGGTGCGCGTGCCGACAACGCGAGGGTGCGTCGCTACGTCGCCAAGTACACGATCAACGCGGCGCTCGCGCACGGCATCGCGCACGAGGTGGGCTCGATCGAGGAGGGCAAGCTCGCGGACCTGGTGCTCTGGAATCCGGCCTTCTTCGGCGTCAAACCCAGCCTGATCGTCAAGGGCGGCACGATCATCGCGGCCGCGATGGGCGACCCGAACGCGTCGATCCCGACGCCACAGCCGGTGCACTTTCGCCCGATGTTCGGCGCCTTCGGCCGCTCGCTCGCCTCGTCGTGCGTCAGCTTCGTCTCCCAGGCCGCGCTCGCCGATCGGATCGATCAGCGCCTGGGGCTGTCGCGTCGCCTGGTGGGCGTGCGCGGCATCCGCGGGGTGCGCAAGCAGCACATGATCCTCAACGACTACCTGCCACGGATCACCGTCGACCCGCAGAACTACCGTGTGCACGCCGATGGTGTGTTGCTCGCCTGCGAGCCGGCGACCCGACTGCCGATGGCGCAGCGCTATTTCCTGTTCTGAGCCAGCGATGTCCGAACCCGATCGACCCGCCAGTCCCGTCGCCCCCGCCCCCGGGTTGCCGGTGCTGGAGCGGGTGTGCGCCGAGCCCGGTGCCATCGACGACGAGCTGTGGCTTCCCTACGAACTGCGGGCGAGAAGCCGCCTGCGCGCGCGATTGGCCGGCGGTCGCGAGGTCGTGTTGTCGCTGCCACGGGGATCGGTGCTGCGTGACGCGACGGTGATCGCCGGTGACCGGCTGAGGGTCCGCGTGCGTGCGGCCGACGAGGACGTGCTCGAGGTCCGGGCCGACGGTGCCCAGGCCCTGGCGCGCGTGGCCTATCACCTGGGCAACCGCCATGTGCCGGTCCAGGTGTCGTCCGACCGTCTGGTGCTGGGTTATGACCCGGTGCTGGCCGACATGGTCGTGGGCCTGGGGGCGCGGATCACCCGCACCTGGGCGCCCTTCGAACCGGAGGCGGGCGCGTATGGCCACGGACACTGAACGGCCCGGTGTCGGCGCGGCGCTGCCGGATTGGCTGCCCGCGCTGGCGCAACTCGCCAGCCCGACGCTGCCGATCGGCAGCTTCAGCTATTCGCAGGGCCTGGAGGCCGCGGCGCACGCCGGGCTCGTGCACGACGAGCACAGCGCCGGCGAGTGGATCGAATCGCACTGGCGCCAGGCGTTCTCGCCACGCGAACTGCCGGTGCTCGACGCGACGGTCCGGCTGCTGGTCGAATCGCGCGAGGCGGGGCACCGCGACGTCGCCGAGCCGGGCCTGGTGAGCCGCCTGGCCGAGCTCGACCGGGGCTTTCTCGCCAGTCGCGACAGCGCCGAGGCGCGCGCCGAGACACGACAGACCGGCGCCGCGTTGCTGCGTTGGTTGGCAACCGTCCTTCCCCAGTCGACGGAACGCGCGATCGGCGATCGCGTGCGCGCCGAGAATGGCGAACTGACCGCGCCGGTGGCCTTCGGCCTGTGTGCGCATGCGCAGGGGCTGCCGGCCGCCGCGGCGTGTTTCGCGTGGGGGTTCGCCTGGCTCGAGAATCAGGTGCAGGCCGCCGTCAAGATCGTGCCGCTCGGGCAGACCTCCGGGCAGCGCCTGCTGATCCGCCTGCGAGGCCAGGCGCTCGAGCCGGTGGCGACACGTGCCTGGAGCTTCTCGCCGCTGGCGGCGGTGATGTCGATGCGGCACGAACGCCAGTACTCCCGATTGTTCCGATCCTGATCCGAGGTGATGATGCGAACCAAGAAGCTGCCCGCGCTGCGCGTGGGCATCGGCGGGCCGGTGGGCTCGGGCAAGACGACCCTGGTCGAGATGCTGTGCAAGGCGATGCGCGAGCGCTACGAGCTCGTCGTGGTCACCAACGACATCTACACGAAGGAGGACCAGCGCCTGCTCACCGTGGCCGGGGCGCTCGATCCCGAGCGCATCCTCGGCGTCGAGACCGGGGGCTGCCCGCACACGGCGATCCGCGAGGACGCCTCGATCAACCTGGAAGCGGTCGATCGCCTGCTGACGCAGTATCCGGACGCGGACCTGGTGTTCATCGAATCGGGGGGCGACAACCTCGCGGCCACGTTCAGCCCCGAGTTGTCGGACCTCACGATCTACGTGATCGACGTCGCCGGCGGGGAGAAGATCCCGCGCAAGGGCGGACCCGGCATCACGCGCTCGGACCTGCTCGTGATCAACAAGACCGATCTCGCGCCCCACGTCGGCGCTTCGCTGGAGATCATGGACCGCGACGCGCGAGCGCAGCGAGGCGAGCGCCCGTTCGTGTTCACGAACCTGAAGACCCAGGAGGGCCTGCGCGCGGTGATCGACTTCATCCGCGAGCGGGGCCTGATGGAGACGACGTCCTGATCGTGTCGACGATCCAGTCGGCCACGGCGGGCGACTCGCACAGCTCGAGATGTCCGTGGCCGCTGACCACATGCACCGACATGCCCGCTTCGTGCTGTTCGGCCTGCGGGAAGACGATCTCGTCCTGAAGTGTCAGGCAGACCCGAAAGCGCTCGCGCAGCGTCGCCGACTCGCTGCGGGCGAGGCTGGCCAGCCAGGCGCTGCGATGGCGCATCTGGGCGGCATTGATCGCGAAGCCGGGCGCGCGCAGGCGGGTGCCCGCGTGTGGTGTGCCCAGCGTCACCACCACGTTCACCTGCGCGAGCCGCTCGGGGTGGGCACGCAACCAGGCCCGCACCGCCAGGCCGCCCATGCTGTGCGCGACGAGGCTCAGGCGCGCGCAGCCGGTCTGGGCGAGGTGCGCCTGCACCGCCGCGTCGATGCGCACCGCGTAGTCGTCGATCGAACCGAACACCGGTTCCAGATCGATCACTCGGGCTGGCATGCCTTCGGTGGCCAGGCGCGTCGACAAGCGGTCCCAGAGCCGGTGATTGCAGAGGAAGCCGTGGACCAGCAGCACCGGTTCGCCGGCGGCATCGAATCCACCGGCGGTCGGCACCGCGAATCCAGTGGCATCGGAGGGTGTTCGCGCAAAGGGCTGGCGCCACAGGTAGAGCCGCCAGACCAGCCACAGTTCGGCGGCGAAGGCGCGCCACCAGTCGGCGCCGGTCGTCGGTGGCGCGGCACGGCCCTGGTGGCTTCGTGCGAGCAGGAAGCTGCCGCCGATCATCACCGTGGGAACCAGCAGATGGGCGATCAGCACGGCCAGCGGCAGCCAGATCCAGGAGGCCCCGGTGCGCCCGATCAGCGGCAGTGCCAGCAAGCCGATCAGCAGCGATTGCGCCAGCAGGGCGATTCGCAGGCCCCGGGCCAGGTGCGCCCGCCTCATCGCGTCTCGCCGCGCTCGGCGCGCCGGCGTTGCCGGGCGAGGGCGCTCAGCCAGCGTGAACTGCGCGCCGGAAACAGCCGGTAGGCCGCATCGAGGATCCGCGCATCCAGTCCGACCAGGGACCGGGTCCGCCCCTGATCGATCGCCCGCAGGATTCGGGCGGCAGCCGCCTCGGGACTGAGCCGCGCGTGCCGCCGGAAATCATCGCGCATCGAGCGGGCGTCGCCACCGATGAAACGCAGGTCGCGCACCCGCGCGTCGTCGGCGATGCGGGTGGCGACGCCGCCCGGATGCACGCACAGCACGCGGATGCGGTCATCGCGAACCTCCTCGCGGAACGCGTCCGAGAAGGCCCGCACCGCCGCCTTCGCGGCGTTGTAGAACGACTGGCTCGGCATCGACACCATCGCGAAGATGCTCGAGATGTTGACGATCGTGCCGCCACCGCTGCGTCGCAAGGCGGGCGCGAAAGCCCGACAACCGTGCACCACGCCCCAGAAGTTGATGCCCATCAGCCAGCGGGCGTCGTCCAATGCGACCGCCTCGACACCACCCACCAACGCCACGCCGGCGTTGTTGATCACGATGTCGACACGTCCCAGTCGTCGCTCGACCTCGGTCGCGAAGGCCTCGAGGGCCGATGCGTCGGCCACGTCCAGCGTCCGGGTGAACCCGTCGATGCCGGCCGCCTGGAGCGAGGCCATCAGGGTGTCGAGCCGGTCGCGATCGAGATCGGCCAGCGCCAGTCGGGCGCCGCGTGTCGCCCAGGCCCGCGCCAGCGCCTCGCCGATGCCGGAGCCGGCGCCGGTGATCACGACGACCGGTGCGTGGGGGGGCTGTGGTTGGGACACGGCGGGGCTTTCGAGCGAGGGCGGACGAGTGCCACACCCGGGGGCGTCGGGGTTGGGTGCGCGGGCGATTGGTGCGCCCAGCCGGACTCGAACCGGCACGACCGAAGTCGGGGGATTTTAAGTCCCCGGCGTCTACCGATTCCGCCATGGGCGCCGCACCTCGCGGATTCTCGCACGAGTGCGCGTTCAGTCCGCCGGCCTCGCCGACACCGGCGAGAGACGATGAACCCACCACCACAGACCGACGGCCGTGGTGGCGCTCAGCGCCGCGAGGCCCACACCCAGGGGCAGCGAGCGGCCCGCGCCAACGGCCACGACGAACATCGCGATCGTCGCGCCCGGCACCTGGCTGAAGAAGCCCAGGAACGAGGAGGTGAAGCCGGCGATCTGCGGGTGCGGATCCAGGGTCAGGCTGGCCATGTTGGCGAGCACGATCAGAAACCCGATCGCGAAGAGGAAGACGATCGCCGAGAAGCCGTAGGGATGCAAGCGCCCGAGCGCCGCGAATCCGGTGAGCAGCAGCCCGGCCAGCGTCATGATCACGCTGGCGATCAGCGCGGTGCGCGCGGCACCCAGTCTCGCGATCAGCCGATGGTTGGCCGTCTGTCCCAGGATGATTCCCCCGCCATGCAGCGCGAACAGGACGGCGAAGGTCGCGCCGCCGATGCCGAACTCGTGCTCGAAGACCCGTGGCATGCCGGCGACCAGGCACAACATCGTGCTTTGTGCGAGGGGGCCGAGCAGCAGGAAATGGCGCGATTGCGGGTGCGCGAAGAGCCGGCGCACGTCCCGCCACATCCGCGCGGGCGAGAGCGCGTCGGGACGCGCCTGCGGGCGGGTCTCCGGGGTGCGCCACAGCCCGGCCAGCAGCAGCAGTGCCAGCCCGATCATCCCGACGAACACGCTGCGCCAGGAGCCGCCCGCCTCGGCGATGCCCACCCCGATCAGCGGGGCGAGGATCGGTCCGAGCGAGAAGATCCCGGTGGCGATCGCCATGTTCTGCGCGAGCGCCGGCCCGGAGAACAGGTCTCGAAGGATCGCGCGCGACACCACCGGGCCGGCGGCCGCGCCGAATCCCTGCAGGGCGCGCCCCGCCAGCATTCCTTCGATGTGCTGCGCGGACAGGGCCACGGTCGCGCCGGCGAGATAGATCGACAACCCCAGCGCGATCGCCGCGCGCCGCCCGAAACGGTCCGACAACGGACCGAACAGCAACTGCCCGAGCCCGATGCTGCCGACGTACAAGGTGACGGTGGCCTGGATCGCGCTCTCGGGAGCACCGAAGGCCTCGCGCATCGGGCGAAAGAACGGCAGCGTGATGTCGACCGAGAAGGCACCGATCGTCAGCAGCAGCCCGCAGTAGACGACGAGCAGGCGGGGCGCGAGAGGTCGTGGCATGAGCGATGCCGCAGGAGCGAAACCGCCGATGCTATCCCAGGTTCGCGACGGCGCCGGTTGCGCCTACACTCGCGTCTGTCGCTCCGACCGGGGTCGGGGCGCGAATCACGCCGAGATCGTCATGTCCTTCGAACCCCTACGCCGCGCCTCGATCGGCTCGGCGCTGGCCCTCGTGCTCGCTTCGGTCGGTCTGTCCAGCGCGCAGGCGCAGAGTCCGGCGGCCGCGCCCGCCGGCGCGTTTCCGAACCGGCCGATCAAGCTGGTCGTGCCGCACGCGGCCGGCGGCAATTCGGACGCCTTCGGACGGATCCTCGCGCAGCGGTTGTCGGATCGGCTCGGCCAGCAGGTCGTGGTCGAGAACCGTCCCGGGGCCGGGGGCACGATCGCCTCGGCCTTCGTCGCGCGATCGGCGCCGGACGGCTACACGCTGCTCGTGGCCGACAACGGGACCCACGCGATCGCCCCCACGCTGTACGGCAGCAAGCTGCAGTACCACGCCATCAAGGACTTCTCGCCGGTCACGCTGGCCGCGATGTTCCCCACGGTGCTGCTCGTGCACCCCAGCGTGCCGGCGCGCACGGCCGCCGAGTTCATCGCGCTGGCCAAGTCGCAGCCGGGCAAGCTCACGTTCTCGTCGGCGGGCACGGGCAATGGCTCGCACCTGGCGCAGGAGCTGTTCCGCTACGCCGCGGGTGGCCTGGACATGGTCCACGTGCCCTACAAGGGGGGCGCACCGGCGATCCAGGCACTGGCCGCCGGCGAGGTGCAGATGAGCGCGGTCAGCGTGAACACCGCCCTGCCACACCTGAAGTCGGGCCGCATCCGGGCGATCGCGATGCAATCCTCCAAACGCTCGCCGGCGCTGCCAGACGTGCCCACGCTCGCCGAGGGCGGCATCTCGGGCGCGGAGGCCGACAGCTGGCTGGCGATCGTCGGGCCGGCGGGCATGCCCACGGAGATCGTCTCGCGCCTGAACCGCGAGATCGCCGCGACGCTGCAGATTCCCGAAGTGAAGGAACGCCTGGCGCAGCTCGGCCTGGAGGTCGTCGCGTCGTCGGTGCCGGTGTTCCAGCAGCTGCAGGAAAAGGACCTGGTGAAATGGGGCGACGCGGTCCGGCGTTCGGGGGCGGTGGTCGACTAGAGCGCGGCGCCCATCACCGCCGCGTCCGCCACGGCGGCTTGGCGCCGGGTGGTCGGTGGCCCGCGGCGCCTCAGAGCAACGGGCGCAGCGCCGGCCACACGTTCTCGAGCATGCGCGCCTGAGCGCTCTCGTTGGGATGGATGCGGTCGGCCTGGAACCAGTCGTTGCGCTCGGCGACCCCCTCGAGCAGGAACGGCACCCAGGCGCATCGGCGCTGGCTGGCGAGCTGGCGGTACATCGCCTCGAAGCGCTCGCCGTAGGTGCGGCCGTAGTTCGGCGGCATGCGCATGCCCACCAGCAGCGCGCGAGCGCCCGCCTTCTGCGTGGCCACGATCATCGCATCCAGGTTGCGCTCGGTGGCCTGCAGGTCCAGGCCTCGCAGCGCGTCGTTGCCACCGAGCTCGATGATCACCACACCAGGGCGGTGCTTGGCCAGCAATGCGTCCAGTCGGGAGTGACCGCCGGCCGTGGTCTCGCCGGACACGCTCGCATTGAACACGCCCCAGCCCGGCCGTTCGCGGCGCAGCCGCGTCTCGAGCAAGGCGACCCAGCCGGCGCCGCGCCGCAGGCCGTACTCGGCCGAGAGGCTGTCGCCGACGACGAGCACCGTGCGCGGTGCCGAGCCGGTCTGGGCGGGCGCGACACCCGGCCACGCGAGCAGGCCGACGCCCCACGCGGTAAGGATGCGACGGCGCGCGCCACCCACACCCGTTAGACTCGCGGGGGCACCCGCCCGGGCAGGACACGGAATCGATCGGATCATGAGCGCCATTATCGTCGAGCACCTGAGCAAACGCGTCCGCGACGCGGACGGCTGGTTGTCGATCCTCGACGACGTGACTTTCAACATCGACGCCGGGGACACGGTCGCGGTGGTCGGCGCCTCGGGGTCCGGCAAGTCGACACTGCTCGGTCTGTTGGCCGGACTGGATCTGCCCAGTGCCGGGCAGGTGACGGTGGACGGGGTGCGGCTGTTCGAACTCGACGAGGACGCGCGGGCCGCCTGGCGCGCCCGACACGTCGGTTTCGTGTTCCAGACCTTCCAGCTGCTGCCGCAGATGACGGCGCTCGAGAACGTGATGCTGCCGCTGGAACTCTCCGGCGATCGACAGGCGCTCGAACGGGCGCGCGACTGGCTCGGTCGGGTCGGGCTGGCCGACCGGGCGTCACACTACCCACGCACCTTGTCCGGCGGCGAGCAGCAGCGGGTCGCGCTGGCCCGTGCCTTCGCGCCGTCGCCCGGGTTGATGTTCGCCGACGAGCCCACGGGCAGCCTGGACGCCGCGACCGGTGAACGCGTGATCGAACTGCTGTTCGATCTGAACCGCGAATCCGGGGCCACGCTGGTGCTGGTCACCCACGACGAGTCGCTGGCCGATCGTTGCCAGCGGCGCATCGTGCTGAAGGCGGGTCGACTGGCCTGAAGGCCGCGACTTGCGCCGGCTCAGGGCCGGCGCAACGCCGCTCCGAGCCGCTCGACCCAGGCGCGTGTCGTCGGGTCCTCGATCCCGTCCACCGCGGTGCCACTTCGGCTGGCCTGCAGCGCCGCCTCGATCGGGTCGGCCATCGACTTGCCGAGTTCCACCCCCCACTGGTCGAAGGGGTTGATGCCCCACAGCCAGGCGAGTGCCACCGTCTTGTGCTCGTACAACGCGATCAGCCGGCCGAACGAGGCGGGATCGAGGCGCCCGATCAGCAGCGTCGACGAGACCCGGTCGCCAGCATGAACCCGATGCGGCGCCTGCGAGACGATCGTCGCCTCGGGCAGGCCCTGCTGCCGCAAGGCGGTGCGCACCGTGTCGAGATCGCGGCCGTGCATCAGCGCCTGCGCCTGGGCCAGCGCATTGGCCAGCAGCGCGAGGCCTCGACCTTCCGGGTCGTCGTGCGGGGGCAGGGCGAGAATGAAGTCGACCGGATGCGGCTGCGTTCCCTGGTGAAGCGCCTGGAAGAACGAGTGCTGCGCGTCGGTTCCGGGGGCCCCCCAGACCGCCGCCGCGGTGTGCCAGTCGATCGACTGCCCGCTCGCATCGACCGACTTTCCGTTGCTTTCCATCTGCAACTGCTGAAGATAGGCCGGCAGGCGGCCGAGGGCGGCACAGTACGGGGCCACCACCTCGGTGGCCGCCGGGTCCAACAACCGGTTCCAGAAGGCGGTCGCCGCGAGCAGCAAGGGCAGGTTCGATTCCGCGGGCGCCGAGCGGAAGTGGTGATCCATCTCGTGAGCGCCGGCCAGCATCGCGTCGAAGGCCGCCGGGCCGATGGCCAGCATCACCGGCAGACCAATCGCCGACCACAGCGAGTAACGCCCGCCGACCCAGTCCCAGAAGGGGAAGATCGTCTGCGCGTCGATGCCGCTGGCACGGGCCAGCGCCGGTGCGGCCGTCACCCCGGCCAGGTGGCGCGCACGGTCGTTGCCACGGATGCCGGCCGCCTCGAACCAGCGCAATGCCGCCTGCATGTTGCGGGCCGTCTCCTGGGTGCGCCACGACTTCGACGCGACGATCACCAGGGTGCGCCATGGGTCCAGCGTGGGCGAGAGCGCCTCCCAGGCGGCCGGGTCGATGTTGGACAGGAAGTGCACACGGGGTCCGCCCGAAGCGGCCGACGCGAGCGCCTCGCAGGCGAGTTGCGGGCCCAGGTGAGAGCCGCCGATCCCGATGTTCACCACATCGGTGATCGACGCGCCGCCGGTGCCAGGCCAACGTCCACGTCGGACCGCGTCGGCGAACTGGCCCAGCCGTTCGCGGCACTCGGCGATCTCGGGCGAGGAGGCCCGAGGGTTCGGCCCACGCAACGCGGTGTGCCAGGCGCGACGGCCCTCGCTCGGGTTCACGATGTCGCCGTCGAACATCGCCGCCCGCTGGCGCGGGACATCGGCCGTCTCGGCGTGAGCGAGCAATGCCTGGAGATCCTCGTTCGTCAGGCGTTGCCGCGACAGGTCGAGCGTGAAACCGCAGGCCTGGCGGCACAGGCTCCGTGCCCGCGCGGGATCCTGCTGGAACAGCGTGGCCAGGCGGCGCGTGCGCGCGGCCTGCGCCCGCGCGCGCATCGATGCGATCGACTGGCGGATCGGTAGCGGGTTCATCGCTCGCTTATACCGTCGGGCCAGGCCTCGGGGATACGTTCCGCCAGACGAACGGCGCTCAGTCCGGCGCCCTGCGGGTGCTCCCGATGCCACAGGTCGCCGGCACGGCCGTGCAGCCAGACGCCCACGCAAGCCGCCGCCCAGGGATCGAAGTCCTGGGCGAGCAGCGACCCGACGACGCCCGCGAGCACGTCGCCCGTGCCGCCCGTGGCCAACGCCACCGAGCCCGAGGCATTGATCGCCCAACGCCCGTCGGGGCCGGCGACCACCGTACCCGGGCCTTTCAGGACGATCGTCGCGCCGAGCGCGGCGGCCAGCGCGCGGGCATGGGTCACGCGGTCTGCCTGGATCTGCGCCACCGGTTGTCCGGCGAGCCGGGCGGCCTCGAGTGGGTGAGGGGTCAGCACCGCGGGGGCGCGCCGAGCGCGCAGTCGGGCGCGCCGCGTTTCGTCCGACGCCAGAAGATTCAGTGCGTCGGCGTCGATCACGCAAGGCACTTCGCTCGCCAGTGCTTCGTCCAGCTTGGCGCGGGCGCGGGCGTCCTGGCCCAGCCCGCAGCCGATCACCAGAACCTCGTCCTCGCCGATCGGGGCATCGAAGGCCCGCGTCATCAACTGGGGATACGCGGCGCCGAAGGTCGCGCCCGCCGCGCTGGCGACGAAGGTCTTGCCCGCACCGGTGGATTGGGCGGACAGTCCCGCGAGCAAGGCCGCGCCGTGCATGCCCGGCGCCCCGCCGATCACCAGCACCGATCCGAAGGTGCCCTTGTGACCGGTGGGAGCCCGGCGTCGCGTGATTCGACGAACGTGGTCGGTGTCGATCAGCACCCCCTGGGGCACGTCGCTGCCAACGGCCACGCCAAGCCCGTCGCACTCGATCGTGCCGCTCAGGCGCGGCCCATCGGCCGTGCGCAGTCCGGGCTTGTCCGCGATGAAGGTGCAGGTGTGGGTGGCACGGACTGCGACGCCGGCCGCGCCGCCGACGACCACGCCACGGTCGGCGTCCAGCCCCGACGCAATGTCGACCGCCAGCACCGGCGCGTCGGACTGGCCCAGCACGGCGATCGCCTTCGCGGCCTCCCCACCGATCGGACGCGTCAGGCCGATGCCGAACAGGCCGTCGATCACCAGTGGCGCGCTCGGTGCGCGCGCCAGGGCGTCGGCCAGGCCGGACAGGGGTTCGAAGCCCCCTCCGCGGGCGCGCCATTGGCGGTGCACCGCGAGCGCGTCCGCGGCGAGCGGTTCGCGCGAGGCGTCGCCCCGCACGACCACGGCATGGCCTCGTTCAACCAGGTGCATCGCGGCCACCAGCGCGTCGCCGCCATTGTTGCCCGACCCGACGAGCACCTCGATCGGCAGTCCGCGGGGCAGGTCCCACACGATTCGCGCCGCCCGCTGGCCCACGCGGCGGCCAGCCCGGGCCATCAGTTCGCCCGGGGCGGTCGATCGCAGCGCCTCGCGCTCGACCTGGCGCAGGCATTCGAGGGTGAGCAAGGGCGCGCCCATGCGTGCTCAGGCCGGCGAGTACCGCGCGAGGGTCAGGCCGTCGAGGTCGATCTCGGGCGGGCGACCAGACAGCAGGTCCGCGACGATTCGCGCGCTGCCGCAGGCCATCGCCCAGCCGGTGGCGCCGTGGCCGAGATTCAGGTGCAGCCGGTCGATCGGGGTCGGCCCGAGCAGCGGCGGGCCGTCGGGCAGCATCGGCGTGGCGCCGACCCAATACTGGGCATCCTGCCATCGGGCCACCGAGGGGAACCAGTCGCCCGCGACGCGGGCCAGCGTGCGCAGCGCGCTGTCTCGAAGCCGGAGTCGGCGATCACCGAACTCGACCACCCCGGCCACCCGCACGCGGTTGCCGAACGGCGTGATCGTCACCTTGAAGTCCTCGTCGATCAGTGCCCGCGTCGGCCCCAGCGTGTCGGCCTTCAGCGGCACGGTCGCGGAGAAGCCCTTGATCGGCCACAAGGGCACTCGCAGACCGACCGGGTCGAGCAGCCGGACGCTGTCGGAGGCCGCACAGACCACCACCGCATCGGCGCGATGCACCACGTTGCCGATGCGCACACCGGTGACCCGACCGGATTCGATCCGCAACGCGTCGACCGCGGTGTCGAAGTGAAAACGCGCGCCGCGCGCCTCGGCTTCGCGGCGCAGCAGCGAGGCGAACAGCGGGCAATTGCCCGATTCGTTCTCGGGCAGGTGCAGGCCGGCGGCCAACGGGGTCAGGGTGGACAGGCCCGGTTCGAGCCGACGACAGTCCTCGGGGTCGAGCCATTCGCAGGCGATGCCGGCGTCCTCGAGCAGTCGTCGCGCCTGCGAGAGCCGCTCGAGATCATCCGCCCGACGCACCAGCTGCAGGCAGCCCTGCGTGCGTTCGTAGAAGAAGTCGTGGACCCGGCTGATCTCGCCCAGACGGTCGCGACTGTAGTACGCCAGGCGCTGCATGCGCCGACGGTTCTCCAGCCAGCGTTCGGCCCGGCACTCGCCGAGGAAGCGCACCAGCCACCGCCACATCGCGGGTTGCAGCGCGGGGCGAACGACCAGTGATGCGGTGGAACGGAACAGCGCCGACATCAACTGGCGCGGCAGGCCCGGCGCCGCCCAGGGCGCGGCCTCGCTCGGCGCGACCACTCCGGCGTTGCCGAAGCTGGTCTCCTGCGCGACCCCGCTGCGCCGTTCGACGACGGCCACCTCCAGCCCCGCGCTCGCGAGTTCGTAGGCGGTGGTCACGCCGACGATGCCCGCGCCGATCACGATCACCCGCATCGGCGCTACCGTTCCTTGCCCATCGTGATGTCGGGCAGCCAGGTCACCGTCTGCGGAAACACCGTGATGATCGCGATGCACAGCACGAGGCAGGCGAAGAAAGGCACCGCGGCGCGCGCGATCACGTTGCTGTCCTTGCCGGTCATGTTCTGCAGCACGAACAGATTGAAGCCGACCGGTGGCGTGACCTCGGCGATCTCGACGAGCAGCACGATGAAGATGCCGAACCAGATCAGATCGAAGCCGGCCTTCTGGATCATCGGCAGCACCACCGCGCTGGTCAGCACGATCATCGAGATGCCGTCGAGCGCGGTGCCGAGGATCAGGTACAGCAACGAGAGCACGGCGATCAACGCGTAGGGCGACAGACCCAGGCCGTGCACCCATTCGGCGAGTTCGCGCGGAATGCCGGTGAAGGCCATCGTCTTGGTCAGGAACGCGGCCCCGGCGAGGATGAACATGATCATGCACGACACCCGGGTCGCGCCCATCAGGCTGTCGCGGAAGTTCTGCCAGGTGAGGCTGCGGCTGGCCGCGGCGATGGCCAGCGAGCCGAGCACGCCATAGGCGGCGCACTCGGTCGCGGTGGCCCACCCGGCCACCAGCACCCAGACGATGAACACGATCAGCAGCGCGCACGGAATCAGGCTGCCGGATCGGCGGACCTTCTCGAGGAAGGGGCTCGGGGGCTCGGCGTCGGGCACGCGGTCCGGATGGCGCAAGGACCAGAACGCGATGTAGCCGGAGAACAGCACCATCAGGATCAGCCCCGGAATGAAGCCGGCGAGGAAGATCCGGATGATCGACGCGTCGGCGGCCACCGCGTAGACGACCATCGTGATCGACGGCGGAATCAGGATGCCCAGCGTGCCGGCGGTGGCCAGCGAGCCGAGCGCGATGCGCTCGTCATAGCCCCGGCGTTTGAGCTCGGGCAGCGCCACCTTCGCGATGGTGGCGCAAGTGGCGGCCGACGACCCCGACACCGACCCGAAGATGCCGCAGCCCAGGATGGTCGTGTGCATCAGGCGACCCGGCACCCGATTCAGCCAGGGAGCCAGGCCCTCGAACATCTGTTCGGAGAGCCGGGTGCGAAAGAGGATCTCGCCCATCCAGATGAACATCGGCAGCGCAGCCAGTTCCCAGGACGCGTTGGATTCCCACATCGCCGAGAACAGGTTCTTGCCCCAGACCGCGGCCGGCAGGTTCGTGAACATCACCATGCCCACCCAGCCGACGATCGCCAAGGTCATCGCGATCCAGATGCCCCCGGTCAGCAGGAGCATCATCAGGATCAGCAGGAAGCCGCCCACCTCGACGACGTTCATACGTCCTCGCTGAAGTCACCGCGGGCGTGCCGCTCCTCGACCGCCGTCACGTAGTCGGGACGGTGACCACGAAGCACGTGCACGAACTGGTCGGCGACCGCGACGAACAGCAAGAGGGAGCCGATCGCGAGGCTGGCCTGCGGGATCCAGATCGGGATCACGATCAGACCGCCGGCCATGTCGCCGAAGGTGTAGCTGTCGTGCACGTAGCTCGTGATCGCCCAGGCGAGGTAGCCGGTGAACAGACAGGCCACGCCCAGGGCCAGCAGTTCGAAAAGATGCCGCACGCGCGGCGGCAGCTTCTCGATGACCAGGCCGACCCGCACGAAGTCGCCGTGACGGAAGGTGTGGGCCAGTCCGAAGAAGGCGGCGGCAGCCGTCATCCAGGACACCAGATCGTCGGTGCCCCCCGTGCGCATGCCCAGTGTGCGCATCACGGTGGCCGCGAGCATCACGACGAAGATCGCGAACACGAAGGTGCCGGCGATCGCGCCCGCGGCGTCGATCAGGCGGGTCAGCAACGGGCGCATCGCGGCTTACTTGCGGTAGGCGTCGACGATCGCCTGGCCTTCAGCGCCGGCCTTCTTCAGCCAGTCGGCGAGCATCACGTCGCCGATCTTCTTCAGTTCGCCCGCGAACTGGGCGCTCGGCTTGGCAATCGTCATGCCCTTGGCACGGAGCTGGTCGATGTACCAGCCGTTCTTCTCCTGCGACAGCTTCCAGCCGCGCGCTTCGGCATCGGCGGCCGCCTTCAGCAGACCATCCTGGGTGGCCTTGTCGAGCGCGTTGAATGCCGCGCGATTGACCAGGACCGCGTTCTTCGGCAGCCAGGCCTGCGTGTCGTACCAGTACTTCACGTGCTCGTAGGTCTTGGAGTCGTAGCCGGTGGATCCGGAGGACATGTACGACTCGACGACGCCGGTGGCCAGCGCCTGGGTGAGCTCGGCCGCCTGGATCGTGACCGGCTGCGCGCCGACCAGCTCGGCCAGCTTCGCGGTGGCGGGGCTGTAGGCGCGCCACTTCATGCCCTTCATGTCGGCGATCGAGTTCAGCGGCTTCTTGCTGTAGATCCCCTGCGGGGGCCAGGCGACGTGGAACAGCATCATCATGCCCTGGTCGGCCAGACGCTTGTCGATCGCCGGCTTCGTGACCTTCGCCAGCTTCATCGCCTCGTCGTAGCTGTCCGCGAGGAAGGGGATGCCGTCGATGCCGAAGATCGGCCACTCGTTCTCGAAGTTCACCAGCAGGATCTCGCCGAGCTGCGCCTGGCCGCCCTGGACCGCGCGCTTGATCTCGGGCGCCTTGAACAGCGTCGCATTGCTGTGCACTGTGACCTTCAGCTTCCCGCCGGTGGCCTTCTCGACGTCGGCGGCGAACTGGACGAGGTTCTCGGTGTGGAAGTTGGCCGGCGCGTAGGCCGAGGCGAGGTTCCAGGTGGTCTGGGCGCCGGCCAGCGCGCACAGCGAGAAGGTCGCCGCGGCGACGAGGGTGCGGATCAGCTTCATGGTGGACTCCGGGGCGTTGAAGGCGCCGAACAGTGGTCTGGGAAAGGACAACGAAGCCGGACAGTTTAGTGGATGACACTGCGAAGCCGCGACCGTGTTGTATCGGGCGCCAAATGCCGATAGATTATCGACAAATCATCAATATTCTGTCGGGCAATGCCTGTCCGAACGAGGAGGAGCGATGAGCAAGACGCGTGCTCCTGCGCGGCGCAGCGAGCTTCGAATCCTGTCCTCGTCACACCTGGCCGCCGGCGATCTGCCCCACCTGTCCGAGTTCGAATTCGGGCTGATCGTGGCGGGGAACGCCTTCGGGCGGTGGGTCATCCGCTGCATGGCGGCCGCGGGGCTGCCGGACCTGACGCTCACCGACGCGCTGGTGCTGCACCACGTCCACCACCGTGACCGCAGCAAGAAGCTCGCCGACATCTGCTTCACGCTGAACTACGAGGACACTCACGTGGTCAACTACGCGTTGAAGAAGCTGGTGGGGCTGGGGCTGCTCGCCAGCGAGCGCGTCGGCAAGGAGGTCGCCTACTCCACGACCGCGCAGGGGCGGGCGATGGTGGAGCGCTATCGCGAGATCCGGGAAAGCTGCCTGTTCCCCGGCATCGCGGGCGACGTGGCCGACCCGGACGAACTCGCCCGCATCGCGCAGGCACTGCGGCGTTTGTCCGGTGTCTACGATCAGGCCGCACGCTCGGCCGCCTCGCTCTGACGATGACTCCCGCGCCCCCCGCCCAGGCGCGCCCGCTCGGGCTGCTGATGCTCGACACCACGTTCGATCGGCCGCCCGGCGACATCGGCCACTCTCGCAGCTTCCGCTTCCCGGTGCGTCGGGCCGTCGTGCGCGGTGCGCGGGTGGCCCGCATCGTTCGAGAGCATCCCGATCCGGCGCTGCTCGATCCCTTCATCGCGGCCGGCCGGGAACTGGTGGCCCAGGGCGTGATCGGGATCGGCACCTCGTGCGGATTCCTCGGTCCATACCAGCGCGAACTCGCCGGGGCGCTCGGCGTGCCGGTGGCGGTGTCCAGCCTGCTGCAGGTGCCGTGGGTGCAGGCCTGTCTGCCGGCCGGACATCGCGTCGGTGTGATCACCGCCGACGAGCGCGCGCTGGGCGAGGCGCACCTGCGGGCGGCGGGCGCGCCCGCCGACACCCCGCGGGTCGGCCTGCCCGGGGCGGGTGCCTTCGCGCAGGCGATCCTGCACGAGCGAACCGCCCTGGATCCGATGGCCGTGCAGGCCGAAGTGGTCGCGGCGGGGCTCGAACTGCGCCGGCGCAGCCCCGAGGTCGGGGCGATCGTGCTCGAATGCACGAACCTGCCGGTGTACCGTCGCGCGTTGTCCGAAGCGACCGGTCTGCCGGTGTTCGACGTATTGACCCTGCTCGACTGGCTCTGGCAAGGGCTCGCCCCCGCACCTTCTCATTTCACCGAGGCCGCGCAAGACCCGGCCGATGACGAGACGACCTCATGAACACACGCTGGCAATTCTGGATCGACCGCGGCGGCACCTTCACCGACGTCGTGGGGCGGCGGCCCGATGGCACCCTGGTCACCGCGAAGCTGCTCTCGGAGAATCCCGAGCAATACCCGGATGCCGCGGTCGAAGGCATCCGCCGCCTGCTCGAACTTCCGGCGGGCGAGCCGATCCGTGCCGACCAGGTCGACGTGGTGAAGATGGGCACCACGGTCGCGACGAACGCGCTGCTCGAACGCAAGGGCGAGCCGCTGCTGCTCGTGGTGACGCGCGGCTTCAGCGACGCGTTGCGAATCGCCTACCAGAACCGTCCCCGACTGTTCGACCGGCACATCGTGCTGCCGGAACTCCTGTACCGGTCGGTGATCGAGGTCGAGGAACGGATCGCGGCCGATGGCGCGATCGTGACGCCGCTGAACCTGCAACGCACCCGGGACGAACTCACCGCTGCCCACCGGCAGGGCCTGCGCGCGGTCGCGATCGTGCTGATGCACAGCTATCGATTCCCCGCGCACGAGCAGGCGGTCGCGCGGATCGCGCGCGAGATCGGCTTCGAGCAGGTCTCCGTGTCCCACGAGGTGTCGCCGCTGATCAAGTACATCTCGCGAGGCGACACCACGGTGGTCGATGCCTACCTGTCGCCGGTGCTGCGGCGCTATGTCCGGCAGGTTGCCTCGGCGATGCAGGGTGTCCGGCTGCAGTTCATGCAGTCCAACGGCGGACTCACCGACGCGCACGCGTTCCAGGGCAAGGACTCCATCCTGTCCGGTCCGGCCGGCGGCATCGTCGGCATGGCGCGGGTGAGTCAGGCGGCGGGGTTCGACAAGGTGATCGGATTCGACATGGGGGGCACGTCCACCGACGTGTCGCACTTCGCAGGCGAGTTCGAGCGGGCGTTCGACACGCTGGTCGCGGGCGTGCGGATGCGGGCGCCGATGATGAGCATCCACACCGTGGCCGCCGGCGGCGGTTCGATCCTGCACTTCGACGGCTCACGCCTTCGGGTGGGGCCGGACTCGGCCGGCGCCCATCCCGGGCCGGCGTGCTACCGACGAGGCGGTCCGCTGACCGTCACCGACGCCAACGTGATGCTCGGCAAGATCCAGCCCGCCCACTTCCCGCACGTCTTCGGACCGAATGCCGACCAGCCGCTGGATGCGGACGTCGTCCGGGCGCGATTCGAGGCGCTCGCCGCGACGGTCAGCGAGGCCACCGGCCGATCGATGACCCCGGAGGCGCTCGCACAGGGCTTCATCGACATCGCGGTGGCGAACATGGCCAATGCGATCAAGCGCATCTCGGTGCAGCGCGGCTATGACGTCACCGAGTACACGCTGACGACCTTCGGCGGTGCCGGAGGCCAGCACGCCTGTGGCGTCGCCGACGCGCTGGCGATGCCGCGGGTGCTGTCGCATCCGCTGGCCGGTGTGCTGTCGGCGTTCGGCATGGGTCTGGCGCAACAGACCGTGATGAAGGAGCAGTCCGTCGAAGCGCCGCTGGACGAGACCGGGCTGGCCCAGGCCGCGCAGATGCTCGAACGACTCGCGCAATCGGCCGAGCGCGAGCTGCGCGCGCAGGGCGAGTCGGAACTCACCGTCCTGCGTCGGCTGCACCTGCGATACGAAGGGACCGACACGGGGCTGCCGGTGAACTACGCGCCGGCCGCGAACGAGCCCGCGGCACGCACGATCGCGTCGCTGCGCGAGGCGTTCGAGAGTGGCTACCGGCAGCGCTTCGCGTTCCTGCTGGAAGGCCGACGGCTGATCGTCGAGTCGGCCGTGGTCGAGGCGCTGGGTGCGGCGGGTCCGTCGGGCGTGATCGTCGAGGCGGAGCCCTCGCGCACCGGTCCGCCGCAGGCGAGCGACCGTGTCCGGATGGTCTGCGGCGGACAGTGGGTCGACACCCCGTTGTACCGGCGCGAAGGCCTGTGTGCGGGGGATCGGATCGACGGCCCCGCGATCATCGCGGAGGCCAACGCCACCACGATCGTCGAGCCCGGCTGGCAGGCGCTGATGACCCCCTCGCGGGATCTGGTGCTCGCGCGCGTCCAGGCACGCCCGGCACGCGTGGCGATCGGCACGCAGGCCGACCCGGTGATGCTCGAGATCTTCAACAACCTGTTCATGTCGATCGCCGAACAGATGGGCTATCGGCTGCAGAACACCGCGCACTCGGTGAACATCAAGGAGCGACTGGATTTCTCCTGCGCCGTGTTCGACGCGCATGGCAATCTGGTGGCCAACGCGCCGCACATGCCGGTGCATCTGGGGTCGATGGGCGCGAGTGTGCAGGCGGTGATCCAGGCCAACGCGACGACGATGGCACCGGGCGACGTCTACGTGTTGAATGACCCGTACGCCGGCGGCACGCACCTGCCCGACGTCACGGTGATCACGCCGATCTTCGATGCGCGAGGCGGCGAGATCCTGTTCTACGTCGGTTCACGCGGCCACCACGCGGACATCGGCGGCATCTCGCCAGGCTCGATGCCCCCCGACAGCCGGCACATCGACGACGAGGGCGTGTTGATCACGAACCTGCGGCTGGTGCGGGCCGGCCGCATCCACGAAGAAGAGCTTCGGGCGCTGCTCGCGGGCGCGAAGCATCCCGCACGCAACATCGAGCAGAACATGGCCGACCTGCGCGCGCAGATCGCCGCGAACGAAAAGGGACGCGAGGAGCTGTTGCGCATGGTCGCGCACTTCGGACTGGACGTCGTCCGGGCGTACATGGGGCACGTGCAGGACAACGCCGAGGAATCGGTGCGGCGGGTGATCAGCGCCTTGAAGGACGGCTCGTTCGATCTGCCCTTGGACAACGGCGCGACGATCCGCGTCGCGATCGCGGTGGACCACGCGCGGCGTGAGGCGACGATCGACTTCACCGGCACCAGCGCGCAGCAACCGAACAACTTCAACGGTCCGCAGGCGATCACGACCGCGGCGGTGCTCTACGTGTTCCGTACGCTGGTCGACGACGAGATCCCGATGAACCAGGGGTGCCTGAAGCCGCTGCGGATCATCGTGCCCGAGGGATCGATGCTCAACCCGCGGCACCCGGGCGCCGTGGTCGCGGGCAACGTCGAGACTTCGACCTGCGTCACGAACTGCCTGTACGGCGCGCTCGGTGTGATGGCCTCCTCGCAGCCGACGCTGAACAACTTCACCTTCGGCAACGACCGTTACCAGTACTACGAGACGATCTCGGGCGGCAGCGGCGCCGGCGGGGAGTTCGATGCGCAAGGCCGGCTGGTCGGCGGCTTCGATGGCACGTCGGTCGTGCAGACCCACATGTCCAATTCGCGCCTCACCGACCCCGAGGTCCTCGAGATCCGCTTCCCGGTGCGGCTGGAGTCCTACGCGATCCGCCGGGGCTCGGGGGGATCGGGACGTTGGCGTGGGGGCGATGGGGGCGTTCGCCGGATCCGCTTCCTCGAGCCGATGACCGCGTCGATCCTGTCCAACGGCAGGGTCCATCCGGCGTTCGGTGCGGCCGGCGGCTCTCCTGGCGCACCCGGGATCAACCGGGTCGAACGCGGTGACGGGCGCGTCGAGGTGCTGGCGCATGCCGACCGCACCGAGATCGCGCCCGGGGACATCTTCGTGATCGAGACCCCCGGCGGGGGCGGTTACGGCGAGCCGGCCTGACGGAAGGCCGTCAGGGCCTGGTTGCGGATGTCCCGCACCAGGCCCAGCGCGGTGGCGTCGATCTGCAGGCCGCCGCTGTCTTCGGTGTCGGCGTAGATCATCGCCCGCGTCGCGCCGCCGATGCTCAGCGGCAGCAGCAGGAAGCTGCCGGCCCCGAAGTGCTGTCGGAACCACAGCGGCAGGCGCGACGCGATGTTCGGCGCCGTCGCGTCCGAGATCAGCAGATCGGCGCCCTTGCGCGCGCAGGCACTGAGCAGGTTGCCGTCCTCGTCGATGAAGATCCGGAAGTGGCGCAGGTGGGTGTGCTCGAGGTCACCAGCCGACAGCCGGCCCACCAGCGCCTCGCCGCTTGGCTCGCGCAAGGCGAAGAGGGCGCGGCGGCAGGCCAGGGACTCGTGCAGCGTCTCCAGCGCGTGCTTGAGCACTTCGTGCAGCGCGCCATTGGCCGCGACGCGCTCGGCGAGGCTTTGCAGCCCCCGGCTGAGCGAGCGGCGGCGCTGTTCGGGATCCGCCGGGACTCGCGCGCGCTGCGGCGCACGCGCGGGCGCGCCCGTCGCCGAGGACGACGAGCGGCGTGCGCCGGAAACCGTCGCGGCGGATGCGGCGTCGGCCACGTCCGCGCCCGAGAGCAATCGACCGAACCCGCTGGCGGCCAGGTCGATGCCCAATGCGCTGGCGAGCAGGCTGGTCCGCTCGCGGGCGTGCCGCAGCATCGGTTCCATCGCCCCTTCCTTGATCTCGAGGCTCAGCGCGTAGCGCCGGCGCACCGCATCGAACGCGGCCGCCGAACCGAGGCCGACGCTCGCGACCGCGTCGCAGACATCGGCGGCGAACGACGCCGCGGTTCGGACCGTCGCTTCGTGCGTCGTGCAGCGCGGAACCGCGTCGGCCGTGTCGAGGCGGCGGATTCCCTGGAGCAGCACGTCGGGGAATCCCCACGACTGCGCGACCGCGCAGCCGAGTTCGGCGTAGGTCACGCCGAGGACCCGACGCGCGTCGCGCTCGGCCTGGGCATGGGTCGGTTCTCCCGGGCTGAGCGCCTGCAGCTGCTCATGCATCTCGGGCAGGTGATGCAGCACCATCAGCTGTCCGAGGCGGTGGAACATCGCCGCGAGTCCGGCTTCCTCCCACACGCGGGTGCCCTTGGCGAGCACCGACTGGGCCAGCGTGGAGGCGGTGATCGCGCGCAGGAATTCGTCGCGGATCAGGCGGGCGCGAGGCACGTCGGCGACGTTGTCGAACAGCAGCAAGGACAGCGCCAGCGTGCGCACCGTGTCCATGCCCAGCACCATCAGCGCCCGAGAGACGGTGCTGACCGAATCCTGGCCGGCCGGCCGGTACGCCGACGAGTTGGCCAGTCTCAGCAGCCGCTGCGACAACGCGACGTCCTGCATCACCGCGTGGGAGAGGCGGCGCAGGTTCTCGTGGTCCGACGAGGCCATGCAGCTGACCTCGCGCACCGCCGAGGACTGGGCCGGGAAGTCGCTTCCTCCCTGCATCCGCGCCAGCAGGGATTGCAGCGCTTCGGCCTTGTCGATCGGGCCCTCGCCGGGGGGCGCCTGTTCGGGCGCGCCGGGATCCACGATCGCGGTGTCGGACGGACGGTTCACGGGGCGGTCTTCGAGCAGGCGTTCGGCCATGGGCGAGGGCAGGGCGCGGATGGCGCCATTGACTCAGGATCGGCGATGCGCGAAGGGAACGATCCGTCGATATGCGGCTCGGGATCCGGCGAGTTCGGCGTCTGGGAGGGGTCCGTATAATGTCGGGTTCCACGCCGGGTGGCGTCCCCGAACAGCCCAAAGCCTCCGATGCCCGAGTACCTCTCCCTGCCGGGACAACCCGCGCTGTCCGATTTCCGACGCGACCGCCTTCTGGCACGACTGCGCGAGCGCCTGCCCGACGTGGCCGAGGTGCACGCCGACCACGTGCACTTCATCTGGTCCGAGCGCCCGCTCGAGCCCGACGAGCGGCTGCGCCTGCGGGCGCTGCTCGACGTGCCGCCACAGGAGCCCGCCGGTCCCGGGCAGCGCCTGTGGGTGGTGCCCCGGATCGGCACCGTCTCGCCCTGGGCGAGCAAGGCCACCGACATCGCGCACAACTGCGGCATGCCGCACATCCGACGCATCGAGCGTGGCGTGTCGTACCGGCTGGGTCTGAAGAGCGGCCTGCTGGGCGGCCTTCTCGGTTCGCGTCGCGAGCTCGACGAGGTCGCGCTGCGCCTGGCCGGGGAGGTTCTGCACGACCGCATGACCGAGTCACTGCTGTTCGCCGCACCGCAACCCGAGGTGCTGTTCGCGCCGCTCGAGGGCAAGCCCCTGCAGCGCATCGCGGTGGGCAGCGGCGGGCGGGGCGCGCTCGAACAGGCGAACCGCGAGCTCGGGCTCGCGCTCTCGGATGACGAAATCGACTACCTGCTCGACGCCTTTCGCACCGCCGGCCGCGACCCGAGCGACGTCGAGCTGATGATGTTCGCGCAGGCCAATTCGGAGCATTGCCGGCACAAGATCTTCAACGCGTCGTGGTCGATCGATGGCAGCGCACGCGACGAGACGCTGTTCGGCATGATCCGCACGACGCACGCCGCCAATCCGGCGGGCACCATCGTGGCCTACGCCGACAACGCGGCGGTGCTCGAAGGGGTGCCGGCGCAGCGGTTCTTCGCCCGCCAGCAGAACACCAATGGCCTGTATCGCGCCCATCCGGTGACGTTGCACAGCCTGTTGAAGGTCGAGACGCACAACCACCCCACCGCGATCTCGCCGTTTCCGGGCGCCGCCACCGGCTCCGGCGGCGAGATCCGCGACGAGGGCGCCACCGGCCGCGGCTCCAAGCCGCGCTTCGGGCTCACCGGCTTCACGGTGTCGAACCTTCGGATTCCCGGGCACGAGCAACCCTGGGAGAACGATCGCGACGTCACCCGCCCGCTGAACGATCGACCAGCGACGGCCGCGCCGTACGGTCATCCCTCGCGCATCGCCAGCGCCCTGTCGATCATGATCGAGGGCCCGATCGGCGCGGCGTCGTTCAACAACGAGTTCGGTCGTCCCAGCCTGGTGGGCTACTTCCGCACCTTCGAGGCCAACGTCGCGGGGCAGGTGCGTGGCTATCACAAGCCGATCATGATCGCCGGTGGCGTGGGCGACATCGATGCGCGCCACGTCGGCAAGCACCACCTCCCGGAGGGCACGTTGCTGATCCAACTCGGCGGCCCGGGCATGCGGATCGGGTTGGGCGGTGGCGCCGCCTCGAGCATGGGCGCGGGAACCAACACGAGCGAACTCGATTTCGATTCCGTCCAGCGAGGCAATCCGGAGATCCAGCGACGCGCGCAGGAAGTGCTCGACCGCTGCTGGGCGCTGGGCGATGACAACCCGATCCTCTCGCTGCACGACGTCGGCGCGGGGGGCCTGTCCAACGCCTTCCCGGAGTTGGTCCACGGTGCCTCGCGATCGGCCCGCTTCGAGCTGGCCCGTGTGCCGCTGGAGGAGTCGGGCCTGTCGCCGGCCGAGATCTGGTGCAACGAGTCGCAGGAGCGCTACGTCCTCGCGATCGCACCCGGCTCGCGCGACCTGTTCGATGCGCTCTGCGCGCGGGAGCGCTGCCCGTACGCGGTGGTCGGCACGGTCACCACCGATGGCCAGCTCGTGGTGGCGGCCGCCGACGGTTCGAATCCGGTGGACATGCCGATCGACGTGCTGCTGGGCAAGCCGCCGCGGATGCACCGCGAGGGGCGACGTGCCACGCGCCGGCTGCCCGCGGTCGATTGCACCGGCGTCGATCTCGGCGAGATCGGGCGCCGGGTGCTCAGCCTTCCGTCGGTCGCGAGCAAGGCGTTCCTGATCACGATCGGCGATCGATCGGTCGGCGGCATGTGCTCGCGCGACCCGATGGTCGGTCCCTGGCAGGTGCCCGTCGCCGACTGCGCGGTCGGTCTGAAGGACCACGTCGGTCACGCCGGCGAGGGCCTCGCGCTCGGCGAGCGCACGCCGCTGGCGATCATCGATCCGGCCGCCGCCTCGCGGATCGCGGTCGGCGAGGCGATCACGAACCTGGTCGCCGCCGGCATCGACGACATCGCGCGCGTGAAGCTCTCGGCCAACTGGATGGCCGCCTGCGGCGACCCGGCCGAGGATGCCGATCTCTTCGATGCGGTGCACGCCTGCGCGAGCCTGTGCCGCGAGCTGAAGGTGGCGATTCCGGTGGGCAAGGACTCCTTGTCGATGCGCACCGTCTGGCGCGACGACGAGGGGCGCGAGAAGCGGGTCAGTGCGCCCACCTCCCTCGTGGTGACCGCGTTCGCACCGGTGGCCGATGTGCGCCGCTCACTGACGCCGCAATTGGTCGCCGACACCGACACCGTGCTGATCCTGATCGATCTCGGCAAGGGGCGTTCCCGGATGGGCGCGAGCGCCTTCGCGCAGGTCACCCAGCAGATCGGCAACGACGCGCCCGACCTCGACGAGCCCGACAGCCTGGCGCGGTTCGTGCGGGCGATCGGTCATCTGAATGCGCAGGGACGCCTGCTCGCGTACCACGACCGTGGCGATGGGGGCCTGTTCACCACGCTGTGCGAAATGGCCTTCGCCGGTCGCTGCGGCCTGGCGATCAACATCGACCTGCTGACGATCGACCCGCACTCGGCCGACTGGGGCGACTTCAAGATCCGGCCCGAGCAGGTCTCGGTGCAGCGCAACGAACTGACGATCAAGGCCTTGTTCAACGAGGAGCTCGGCGCGGTGATCCAGGTGCGCGCCGCTGAGCGCGACGCGGTGCTGGGAATGCTGCGCGAGCACGGGCTGTCGGCGATGTCGCACGTGATCGGCAAGCCGCAGCGCCGCGACCGCATCGAGTTCTACCGCGACGGCCGCTGCATCCACGGCGAGGAGCGTGCGGCGTTGCAGGCGTGCTGGGCGCAGACCAGCCGGCAGATCGCGGCCTTGCGCGACCATCCCGAGTGCGTCGAGGAGGAGTTCGCGCGGATCGCCAGCACCGACGATCCCGGTCTGCACCTGGCGCTCAGCTTCGATCCCTCGCAGGATGTCGCGGCACCCGCAATCGCCACCGGCGCCAGACCCCGGGTCGCGATCCTGCGCGAGCAGGGCGTCAACAGCCAGGTCGAGATGGCCGCGGCGTTCGATCGGGCGGGCTTCGACGCCTACGACGTGCACATGACCGATCTCTTCGCCGGTCGTCACCGGCTGCGCGACTTCCGCGGCCTGGTCGCCTGCGGCGGCTTCTCGTACGGCGACGTGCTGGGCGCCGGTGCGGGCTGGGCCCGCTCGATCCTCTTCAATGCCCGCCTGGCCGAGGAGTTCGCGGTCTTCTTCCAGCGTTCCGACACCTTCAGCCTGGGCGTGTGCAATGGCTGCCAGATGATGTCGCTGCTGAAGTCCATCATTCCAGGCGCCGAGCACTGGCCTCGCTTCCTGCGCAACCGGTCCGAGCAGTACGAGGCTCGCCTGGTCCAGGTCGAGGTCTTGTCCTCGCCCTCCATCCTGTTCGCTGGCATGGCCGGCTCTCGGATGCCGATCGTCGTGGCGCATGGCGAAGGTCGTGCCACCTTCGATTCGCCCGATTCACGCGCCCAGGCGCTCGCGGCGATGGCCTTCATCGAGAACACCGGGGAGCGCGCGTCGCGCTATCCCGCCAATCCCAACGGCTCGCCCGACGGCCTGACCGCGTTCACGACCCGTGATGGCCGTTCGACGATCCTGATGCCGCACCCCGAACGTGTGTTTCGCAGCGTGCAGATGAGCTGGCGCGACCCGTCCCTTGGCGAGGACTCCCCCTGGATGCGCCTGTTCCGCAACGCGCGCGTCTGGGTCGGCTGAGCCCAACGAGAACCACCGATGCCCCTGATCCTGCTGGTGCGACACGCACAGGCTTCGTTCGGCACCGCCGACTACGATCGACTCTCCGACCTCGGGCGCGAACAGTCGCGCTGGCTGGGGGAATACCTGAAGATCCGCGGGGTGCGACCGGCGCGTGTGCTGGCCGGCACGCTGAAGCGGCAACGCGACACCGCGTCGCAGGCCCTGGCGGCGATGGGCCTGGGCGAGACGACGGTCCATGAACACGCGGGACTGAACGAGTACCCCGGAGAAGCCTTGTACGCGGCGTTCACCGGAGGGGCCGATCCGGTCGCCCACCAACGGCGAGACTACCGCGACTACTGGCGCACCTTTCGCGACGCGATGCAGGCCTGGTCGCAGGATCGCCTGAGCGGTGTGCCGCTGAGCTGGGCCGAATTCGGACAAGGCATGCGCGATGCGCTGGCGCACGCCTGCGAGGGCGTCCAGCGCGACGACACCGTGCTGGTGGTCAGCTCGGGCGGCGCGATCTGCCGGCTCGCCGCCGACGTGCTGGGCGCGCCGGCCTCGACCGCGATCGAGCTGAACCTGCAGTTCCGCAACACCGGCTTCTGCGAACTGCTCAGCCTGCGCGAATCGCTGCGCCTGCTCAGCCTGAACAACGTCCCCCACCTGGACGTGCCGGAGCGGCGTCATGCCTTCACCTTCGCCTGAGGCCGCGGTCCGGGTCGGTGTCATCGGGCTCGGCGTCATCGGACGACGCCTGCTCGAACAGGCCGGACGGCGCGACGATCTCCAGGTCGTGGCCGCCTGGGACATCGACCCCGCGGTCAGCGCGAAGGCCGCGCGAGACTTTCCCGGCACCCCGATCGCCGGCGAGCCCGGCACCTGGATGGGCCGTTCGGACATCGACCTCGTCTACATCGGGACGCCACCCGCGCACCATCGCGAGTACGCCCGGCAGGCGGGCGCGGCCGGCAAGGTGGTGCTCTGCGAGAAGCCGCTCGCGGCCACGCTGGCCGATGGCGAGCGGATGCGCGACGAACTGCTCGCGCAAGGCGTGCGTCACGCGTTGAACTTCGTCTACGCCAGCGCGCCGGCCGCCGATCGATTGCTCCAGGCCGTGCGCGGGGGCGAGCTCGGCAGCGCCACCGGCATCGACGTCAGGCTGTTCTTCTCGCGATGGCCGCGCGACTGGCAGGCCGGGGCCGACTGGCTGCGCTTTCGCGCGCAAGGCGGCTACGTGCGCGAAGTGCTCTCGCACTTCGTCTACCTGGCGATCCGGCTGTTCGGCGACTGTCGCCTGGTCGACGCGCGCGTCGAATGGCCCGCCGACGCGGCGCTGTGCGAGACCGCCGCCTACGCCCGCCTGGATTGCGCCGGTGTCCCGATGCGCGTGCTGGCGCAGGCGGGCGGTGGCGGGCCCGACGAGGTTCAGATGACGGTGCGAGGCACCCGGGCCGCCTTTCGCCTGGACAACTGGTACGACGCGAGCCTGGGCTCGGGCTCCGAATGGGAACGCCTCGTGCTGCCCACACCGGCCGGCATGGACGTGCGCACAGCGGCCTATCAGGCGCAACTCGACAACGTGGTGCGCCTGGTGCGCGGGCAACCCCATCCGCTGCCCGATGCGTCGATCGGGCTCAGCGTGCAGCGGGCGATCGAGGGCATCCTCTCGCGCTGAGCCGCCGCCAGGCGGCCGGGTTCACGGCGCGCGCACCCGCACCTTGGCCGCGGCGCGTTTCGCGCGATCGCGCGCCGAGCCGGTGTCCGCCGCACGCGCCAACGCCACGCCCATGCGGCGCTTCTCGAAGGCCTCGGGCTTGCCGAACAGCCGCAGGTCGATTCCGTCCTCGGACAGCGCGTCGCGAACACCCTCGAAGACGACACCGCCCGCACGCACGCCGCCGTAGATCACCGCGCTGGCCCCCGGCGTGCGCAGCGACACGTCGACCGGCAGACCGAGGATCGCCCGGGCGTGCAACTCGAACTCGGACTGGTGCTGCGTGATCATCGTGACCATGCCGGTGTCGTGCGGGCGCGGACTGACCTCGGAGAACCAGACCTGATCGCCGGCGACGAACAGCTCCACACCGAACAGGCCGCAACCGCCCAGGCTCGAGGTGACCTTCTCGGCGATCTCGCGCGAACGGGCGAGCGCGGTGGGCGACATCGCCTGGGGCTGCCAGCTCTCGACATAGTCGCCAGCGACCTGCACGTGGCCGATGGGGTCGCAGAAGCGCGTGACGATCCGACCGTCGTTGTCGCGCGCGCGCACCGTCAGCAGCGTGATCTCGTAGTCGAAGCGGATGAAGCCTTCGACGATCACCCGGCCGGCGTCGACCCGACCGCCGCTGGCCGCGTAGTCCCAGGCGGCCGCGATCTCGTCGGGGCCGTCGATCTTCGACTGTCCCTTGCCCGAGGACGACATCACCGGCTTGATCACGCAGGGAAAACCGATGCCGGCCGTCTGCCCATCGCCGAGGATCGCCTGGCGCAGCTCGTCGAGGCTGCTCGCGAATCGGTACGGGGACGTGGGCAGGCCGAGTTCCTCGGCGGCCAGGCGACGGATGCCTTCGCGGTTCATCGTCAGCCAGGCGGCCCGCGCGGTGGGAATGACCGTCGCGGCGCCAGCCCGTTCGATCTCGATCAGCATCGGGGTGGCGATCGCCTCGATCTCGGGCACCACCAGGTCGGGGCGCTCGGCCTCGATCAGCGCGCGCAGTTGCGCCCCGTCGGTCATGTCGATCACATGGTGCCGATGCGCCACCTGATGCCCGGGGGCGTTCGGATACCGATCGACGGCGATCACCTCGACGCCCAGTCGTTGCAGCGCGATGATCACCTCCTTGCCGAGCTCGCCAGCGCCCAGCAGCATCACCTTGGTCGCGTTCGCCGACAGCGGCGTGCCCAGCACGGGCGGAAACGGTAGGGGCATGGGGCTCTCCTGGGCGTCAGGCCGACGGAATGAAGTCGGGGTCGTCCTGGTGCTTGCGCTCGAACTGTATGAACTCGTAGTAGCCGCAGCGCGATCCGTTCGGGTACTGGCGGCACACGCTCGGGCGCGCGGTGTAGATCGTGCAGCGACGCTCGCTGGTGTCGAAGAAGCGGCAGATCGACCCGTAGATCTCGTCCTTCTGGTGGCGAAGGATCCGTTCGACTTCGCCATCGGCCTTGTATTGCCGGGTGAACTTGCGCTCGGCCTGCTCGAGGCTCAGGCCGAAGTGCCGCGCGAGCCGCGCGAGATCGGCGTTCTTCACTTCGATCCGGGGATAGCTGCAGCAGTAGCCGGGGCACTTGGCGCAGTCGTAGCGAACTCGGGGCGTGGCGCGGGTCATGGGCGTGGGCAGGAAGGTGGGGCCTGCAGTTTATCCGAGCCCCAGGCCCTGGCGCAGTCGCTGGCGCGTGAAGCGCGCCGGGTCGATGGCACGCAACAGATCCGCCTCGAGCGGGGCCGGGCCGCCGGCGATCATCCAGGCCAGCACCTCGGCCCCCAGCGTCGACCAGAGCAGGCCGCGCGCGCCGAGCGCGAAGTGACCGTAGAGACCCGGCTGGCGAGGCAGCGCCAATCGGTCGTTGCGGTGGAAATCCTCGAGACGCCGGGCGATGTCCCTGTCGTCGGGCATGGGCCCGATGCAGGGCAGACGATCCGGGGCGGCGTAGCGCCAGCCCACGTGCGCGCCGCGGGTCTGGCCGGCGAGCGCCGCCGGCGACAAGCCGGGAAGCACCTCGGCGACACGTTGCAGATTGTGGCGCTCGGAGGCGAGGTCGGGTTCGAGCGTGTCCGGGCCGTCGAGGCCGGGGCCGATCAGCACCGAGCCCTCACCGAGCGGACAGGCATACATCCCCGCGCCGAGCACGGTGCGCAGCGCACCCAAGGGGCCCCCCTCGACACGGGTGGACTGGCCTCTTCGGCGCTGAAGCAGCAGATGCCGGTTGCCCGCCAGCCGCAGCGCGTCGCCCGCGTTCGCGAGGATCACCACATCGCCCTCGGCCAGCGCCGCGCCATCGACGCCGCGCGCGATCCACCGGTCGTCGCGCCGCTCGAGTGATTCGACCCGGCTCGACCAGCACGACCGGATGCGCCCAGGGGCATCGAGCCAGCGCCGGCACAGGCGCGCCGGATCGGCCGTGCCGCACCCCGGCATCCAGAGCCCCCCTCGTGGCAGCGTCAGCCCGGCCCGTGCACTGGCCTCGGCCGCGTCCGCCCACGACACCAGCGCCGGGTCGAAGCCGAGCGCCGCGAGGTCGGACTGTTGGCGGGCCATCGCGGCGGGATCGGCGGCGAGTTGCAAGCGACCGACCGGTGCCGGCCCGGCGTCGCGCCAGGCAGCCGCGCGCCAGAGGGCGTGGCGGCTCAGGCGGGCGGTGGGGTTGTCATCGACCGAGAGGTGCAGGTGATCGGCCAGCGCGGGCTGTGCGCCCCCGGGCGCGAAGCCCGCGTCGTTCGGGCGGGCGTCGAGCACGACGACCGACCAGTCCCTGGCCGCGAGTGCCGCGGCGCTCGCGGCGCCGGCCAGGCCGGCGCCGATCACCAGTGCCTGCCCGGGCGGGCGCCGAACGGTGTCGCAGGGGCTTCGCGCCGGCTCGCGCCCCCGGCGCTGATACACCCGCAGGTCCGACGACGGGGTGCCGTTCCGGCTGGCCACCGGGTCGAATCCGCGCTCGATCCAGGCCCGCAGACCGGTGTCGGAAGGCGCTTCGCGCCCCCCGGCGAGCACGAGCGTGCCGCCAGGCGCCAGCGCGCGTGCGATCGTCGTGGCGGCCTGGCGCGGGTCGGGAAACCATCGTGCGAGGGTCGCGCGGTCGGCGAACAGCAGGTCGGCCGCCGAGGGCAGGCGCGCGAGTTGACCGCCCGGGTCGCCGAGTGCCCAGGTGAGCGAACCGGCCCCTTCGTTGACGCCTGGCACGGGATGCAGGCCCTGGCAGCGAACGGGCCAGGCGTCGCGAAGGCGGTGAAACCAACCGGCGCGCCGAATTCCGGTCGCGTCGGCCAGCACGCCCGCTTCGGTCGACGAGCGCAGCAGCGGGCTGAACAGGACCCAATGCAGGGGTCGGTACCGGCCATCGCGCCAGCGCGGATTCAGACCGATCGCGAACAGCGGGGTCAGTGCCGCGGTGGTGTCCGCCCCCAGGCTGAGGACCGTCAGTGCGGCGCCGGGGGCGGCAGGCGGGGGGAGGTGCACGAACGTCCCGGCCAGATCGGCGGCGAGTGTGTCTTGCCCGGTTGCGGCTTCGGGCGAGGACGGCGGGCCGGCGATCGATGCCGCGCCGGGCTGGCCTTCCCGCCAGGCACGCCAGACCGCTTGGGGTCCGTGAACCCCCGCCATCACCACAGCCTGGCGGACCGTGGGCCGGTGGCGGGTCGGCGACGGGGGAGGGCTGGGCTCACGTGAGACTGGCGAGAAAGTGGGGTCCGTCGGTTGGCCTTCCCGGCCGAACGAGCCGGCGAGAGGCGCGTGAGGCGGGGACGAGCAACTTACCAGACCGGGAAAGCTGAGGCAGAGCGGATCGAGGCTCTTTGTCGAATAAGTTCACTTGGAGAAACCAGAAATACCAAACACTACGATTTACGGCGTATTATTACGCCATGGCCGGCGATGATGAACTGCAATCCCAGGTCGATGCGTTGAAAGCGTCGGGCTTGGACACCCGTTCCCTGTATCGGGAGGTGTGCGTCCTGCTGTTCCATCGGCATGGCGTCACCCCTACCGCGAACCGTCTCTACCAGCTGGTCCGGCGAGGCAGCATGAGCACGCCCACCGAGGTGCTACGCGAGTTCTGGCAAGACCTTCGCGAGCGCGCGCGGGTGAAGATCGACCGGCCGGACCTGCCCCCGGCACTGCAGGCCGCCGGTGGCGAATGGCTGGCGCGCTGGTGGGCCCAGGCACAGGACGCGGCGGCCGCCCAATGGGATCTGGCGCGCACCGAGGCCGAGGCCGCGGCCCGCCAGGCCCAATTGGCGATGGCCGCGGTGCGGCAGGAACTGGACGAACTGCGTCAGCGGGCCCCGCGCTTGCAGGCCGAACTCAGCGCCGCGCTGGAGCGTGAGCTCGACGCGACCCGCCAGCTGGCCACCAACCAGGGGCGGGTGGCTTCGATGACCGAAATCCTGCGCGAAACCGCCAACGAGATGCAGCGATTGCGCCAGGAACTGCTGGCCGCCCAGCGCGACACCGCCCGCGCGGTCGGCGAGGCCAACGCCCTGCGGGTTCAACTCGGCTTGTCGCGGGGCCGGCGCGGCCGAAAACCCGCCACCGGCTTGCCCGGCAGCGCGCCGCAGGGGCAGGACGATCTGGCTCTGGACCCGGGCTCGACCTGAGCCGGGATCAGCCCAACGGCGGCAGTTCGCGGGCGCGGGCCATCAGTTTGTCGATGATTCGCTCCAATTCCTGGATCTCGGCACCCTCCAGGGCCTGCAGCAGGTAGGCCTCGCGCGCCTGCACGATCGGCACCAGTTCGGCGAGCAGGGCCTCGCCGGCGGCGGTCAACAGCAGGATCTTGTTGCGCCGGTCTTCCCGGTCTTCGCGCCGGGCGATCAGCCCCCGGGCCTCGAGCCGCGCGCAGGCCCGACTCACCTGCATCTTGTCCAGCGTGGCGTACAGCGCGGCGGCGGTGCTCTTCATCGGCCCGCCATCGCCGAGCGCCGCCAGCACCCGCCACTCGTCCCGGGAAAGCTGGTATCGGGTGGAGTAAACCGCCGACACACTCCGACTGACGACTTCGGAGAGCACGGCGAGGCGGTAGGGGAGAAAGGCCTGCAGCTTCATGCGGGTGTGGGCGGGCGCGCGCGAAGATCCGCCACACTATCAGAGAGCGCCGACACGCCGTGCCGCCCCCCGGCCGATTCGCCACTGCCCACCGTCACCCGCAACCCCATGACCACCCCGACACCGATGCCCGCGATCCGCCCCGTGAGACGACTCATCGTCTCGATCCCCACCTCCGACGGGGCCGGCGTGCGCTTGCGGCGCAGCATCGGCACGCAGGCCGCCAGCCGGGTCGACCCCTTCCTGATGCTCGACGAGTTCTCGTCGGAGGACGCGGCCGACTACATCGCCGGATTTCCCGATCACCCGCACCGGGGCTTCGAGACGATCACCTACATGCTCGACGGCCGGATGCGTCACGAGGATCACCTGGGCAATCGTGGCGTGCTCGGCCCGGGTGGCGTGCAGTGGATGATCGCAGGCCGCGGCATCGTGCACTCGGAGATGCCCGAGCAGCAATCCGGGCGCATGCGCGGGTTCCAGATCTGGTTGAACCTTCCGTCGCACGCGAAGATGCAGGCGGCCTGGTATCGGGACATCGCGCCCGAGCAGGTGCCGCAGGTGACGCTCGAGGGCGGGGCGGCGCTCAAACTCATCGCGGGACGCTGGGAGATCGACGGGCGCACCCACGCGGGCGCGATCGGCGGGGAACGCTGGGAACACACGACCGATCCACTGCTGGCGGACCTCGCCTTGCCCGCCCACACGACCCTGACCCTGTCCACGCCCCCGGGCCACCAGGTGTTCGTCTATGTGTTCGAGGGGGTCGCGCAGATCGGCCCGCCCGGCCTCTCGCTCAGTGTCCCCGCGCACGCCGGCGCGGTCCTCGGCGCGGGGGATGCGATCGGTGCGCGCACCGAGGGCGCCGCGGCACGCCTGCTGATCCTGGGCGGACGTCCGCTGAATGAGCCGATCGCCCAGTACGGCCCGTTCGTGATGAACACGCCGGGTGAGATCGAGCAGGCGATCCGCGACTTCCGCTCGGGGCGCCTGACCGAGCCGGGCTGATCCGGGTCAGGCGAGCGATGACGGGCTTCGCGGTGCGGTGCGCGCGGTGCCTTCGATCGCCGCGCGGATCTCCTGGGCCATCGCGGCCAGGCGCGGACCGATGTCCTCCTGGATGCGCTTGGGCGTGAGGCGGGTGGCCGGACCGCCGCAATTGAGACTCATGACCATCAAACCCTGACCGATCACCAGCGGGCAACCGACCGCGTTGATGTCGTGTTCCCAATGCCCGATCGAGGTCACGAAGCCGTACCGCCGGTAGTGCTCCACGGCTTCTTCGATCCGGGCGCGCAGCTTGGGCCAGCGCCCACGATCGGATTGGCGGATCTCGCCCAGCACGCTCTCGCGCTGGGCATCGTCCAGGCCGCACAGCCAGGCGCGTCCCATCGAGGACGTGGCCACGGGCAGGCGCGCCCCCACGCCGATGCCCAGCGCCAGCGGCGCCTGGGTGCGGCAGTTCTCGATGTAGACCATCTCCAGCCCCTCGCGCACGCCGAGCGACACGGAGGCCTGGGCGTGTTCGGCCAGGCGGTGCATCGCGGGGCGCGCGATCCGTCGTACGTCGAGGTTGGCCAGCATCGAGAAGCCCAGCGACAGCACGCCGATGCTCAGCGAATACTTGGCCCGCTCAGCGGAATACTCCAGATAACCTAGCGCGCACAAGGTGTAGGCGAGCCGGGCCACGGTGGCCTTCGGCAGACCGGTGCGGCGCGCCATCTCGACATTGCCGAGCCACTGTTCGCCGGGGGCGAAGCATCGCAGCAGATCGAGGCCCCGGGCCAGCGCGGTGACGTATCGGCGATCGGAGGACGAGTATTGCGGCTGGCGATCCTGGGGCGATGCGGCGAAAGGCATGTGCGGCTCCGATGGGTCTGAGAGTGGTCGCGGGACGTGCAGTCGGGGCCTCATCATAGCGTTCCGCACTGCGCAACCCGGTCGCCTCGCGAGGGGTGGGGGGCGATCGCCGATGCGCCGCGCGTCGGGCACGCACCCGCATGCGCTAGAGTTCTCGACGTCGCGAACGACCTGCGAGACCCGCCGATGAACCCACCCGACCACCTGCCGACACCGCCGGGGCCCGCCGATTGGCCGGGCGCGGACACCAGCCGGATTCCGTTCTGGGCCTACACCGACCCGCAGCTCTACCAGCGCGAACTCGATCGCTTCTTCTATCGGGGGCATTGGTGCTATGTCGGACTTGAGGCGGAGGTGCCCCATCCGGGCGACTTCAAGCGGACCCGGATTGGCGAGCGCTCGGTGATCCTGGTGCGCGACACCGACGGTGAACTGAACGTGGTCGAGAATGTCTGCGCGCACCGCGGCATGCGCTTCTGTCGCGAGCGGCACGGCAACCGGCGCGAGTTCGTCTGCCCGTACCACCAATGGAGCTATCGGCTCGATGGCCGCCTGCAGGGCGTTCCGCTGCGCCGGGGCGTGCGCCAGGACGGTCAGTGGCTGGGTGGCATGCCGAAGGACTTCCGCACCGAGGAACACGGCCTGAACCGTCTTCGTGTCGCCGCGCGCCACGGCGTCGTGTTCGCGTCGTTCGATCCGGACGTGCCGTCGCTGGAGGACTTCCTCGGCCCGGTGGTCCTGCAGTACTTCGATCGGCTGTTCAACGGTCGGCGTCTGACACTGCTCGGCTACAACCGCCAGCGCATCCCCGGCAACTGGAAGCTGATGCAGGAGAACATCAAGGACCCGTATCACCCGGGGTTGCTGCACACCTGGTTCGTCACCTTCGGGCTGTGGCGTGCCGACAACCGCTCGGCGCTGCGGATGGACGAGCGGGGCCGGCACGCGGTGATGATCTCCACGCGCGCCAACAGCGCCCCGACCAGCGAGGAGGTCACACAGGGCGTCTCTTCGTACAAGGCGTCGATGAGCGTCTCCGACCCGCGTCTGCTCGACATCGTGCCCGAGCCGTGGTGGGGTGGTCCGACCGCGGTGATGACCACGGTGTTTCCGAGCGTGATCTTCCAGCAGCAGGTGAACTCGGTGTCGACACGCCACATCCAGCCCGACGGTCACGGGGCCTTCGACTTCGTCTGGACGCACTTCGGCTTCGAGGACGACACACCCGAGATGACCGAGCGCCGGCTGATTCAGGCGAACCTGTTCGGGCCGGCCGGATTCGTGTCCGCCGATGATGGCGAGGTGATCGAGTTCTCGCAGCAGGGCTTCGCGCAGAAGCCCTGGCATCGCGCGCTCGTCGAACTCGGCGGCCGGGAGGTCGGCGACACCGAGCACATGGTCACCGAGACGCTGATCCGGGGGATGTACCGGTACTGGCGCGAGACGATGGAGGTCTGAGGTGGTCGAGATCGACGATTGGCTTCGGATACAGGACCTCTACCAGGCCTACGCGCAGGTGGTCGACGAGGCGCGATGGGACGCGTGGATCGAGCTGTTCACCGACGACTGCGTGTACCGGGTGCAGTCGCGCGAGAATCACGACCGGGGGCTGCCACTGGCCACGCTGAACCTGACCAGCAAGGCAATGCTGCGGGATCGAGCCTACGGCATCCAGGAGACGCTGTTCCACGACCCGTACTACCAGCGGCACGTGGTGGGGGCGGCTCGCCTGCTCGAACGCGACGGGGACACGGTTCGTGCCGAGGCGAACTACGCGGTGTTCCGGACGAAGTACGACGAACTGACCACCGTGTTCAACGTCGGGCGCTATCGGGACGTGCTGCGACGCGAGCAGGGCGCCTGGCGATTCGCGCGTCGCGAGTGCATCTTCGACAGCGAGATGGTGCCCAACTCGATCATCTATCCGATCTGAGCCGCGAGGCTCAGGCGAGCCGGACGGGCAGGCTGTCGATCACGCGGAACCGGGTACGGGGCGCGCGACGCGTCGGCCCGGCCCGTTCGAAGCGTGGGTGCCTCGCGAGCAGCCGCGAGAACGCCACCTGGGCCTCCATCCGCGCCACGCCATTGCCCGCGCAGAAATGCGTGCCATGGCCGAACGCGAGGTGGCGATTGGGGTCGCGAGCGATGTCGAAACGGTCAGGGTCCTCGAAGACCCGGGGGTCGCGATTGGCTGCCGCGATCGCCAGGTGCAGGAACGCGCCCGCGGGCAGGTCGACCCCGCCCACCCGCACCGGCACGCGCGCGCGCCGGTTGCCGAACTGCAACGGGCTTTCGTAGCGCAGCATCTCCTCGATCGCGGTGCGCAGCCGATCGGGCGAGTCGATCAGGCGCTGGCGTTCGGCGGGATGCTCCAGCAGCAGGTCGATGCCGTTGGCGATCAGGCTCGTGGTCGTGTCGTGCCCGGCATTGAGCATGAAGATGCAGTTGTGGATGATCTCGAGCTCGGTGAGACCCTCGCCCGAATCGTGGGCCTGGATCAACGCCCACAGGATGTCGATGTCCTCGGCCTGCGCCGGGTGACGCCGTTTGTGGGCGATCAGGTCCTTCAGGTAGCGCTTGAAGTCCTCGACCGCACGGTTGCCCACCGCCAGCTCGGCGTCGCTGCGGCGTGGTTCGAGCGCACCGAGAATCGCGTTGGCCCACTCGCGCAGCGGCTCGCGCTCGTCGCCGGGCACACCGAGCAGATCGCCGATCAGGTTCAAGGGCACCGCCAGCGCGAAGTCGGCGACGATGTCGATCGTGCCGCGCTCGCGCGCATCGTCGAGCAGGGCATCGACCATGGCCTCCACCCGTGCCTGCATCCGGCGCAGCGTCTGCACCGCGAAGAAGGGCGCGAGCAGGCGGCGCACGCGCGTGTGATAGGGCGGGTCATTGAACACCAGCGACATCGTGTGGTGCTCGTACAGCGGGCTGTCGCCGAACTTCGGCTTGAAGTCGACGGTCTTGTCGGAGCTGTAGCGTTCGGCGTCCGTCAGCACCTGACGGACGTCGTCGTAGCGACTGAGCACCCAGCTGCCATCGGGCTGCCGGCAGACGGGCGCGTGCTCGCGAAGCACCGCGAGGTCGGGGTAGGGATCCTGAGCGAACGACGCATCGACCCCGCCCAGGTGGAAGCTTGCCGCGGTCTGCGCTGTCAACATCGCACGGGCCCCCGATGGACGATCAGGTGCCAGTGAAGCGCGGCGGGCGCTTCTCCATGAAGGCCTTCGCGCCTTCGCGGTAGTCGTCGCTGCGACCGCACGCGGCCACCGCCTCGCGGGCCTTCGTGAAGCGCTCGTCGATCGCCGCCTGTCCGGCCGGCACGCCGCGCGCGAACAACAGCGCCTCAAGCGAGCGCTTGGTGGCATGCACGCTGAGCGGCGCGTTGCCCGCGATCGTCTCGGCCAGCTCGGCGACGGTGGCGTCGAGCTGGTCGGGCGTGACCACCTGCAGCACGAAGCCCATCGCGAGCGCGTCGGCCGCGCCGAAGATGCGCGCGGTGTAGAAGAGCTCGAAGGTGCGTTGCGGCCCGAGCAGGGAGAGGAAACGCGAGACGCCCGACGTGCTGTAGCCCAGACCGAGGCGCGCCGCCGGCATCCGGAAGCGCGCGTCGTCGGCGCAGATGCGAAGGTCGCAGGCGGCCGCCAGACCCAGGCCGCCGCCCATGCAGATGCCACGGATCTTCGCGATCGTCGGCTTGCGGTTCTCCACCGGCGAGCGGTAGCCCGCGTCGACCGCGGCGTCGTAGATCGAGCGGGCGGACTGATCGGTGCGCGCGCTCTCGAACTGCGAGATGTCGGCGCCGGACACGAACGCCTTGTCGCCATCCCCTTCGATCACGATCACCCGGATCGCCGAGTCCGCGTCGAGTTGGGCCACGGCCTCGGGCAACGCCTGCCACATCGACAGACTCATCGCGTTGAACTTGGCGGGATTGGACAGCACGATCGTGCCGATGGGACCGGCACGGCGCACGAGGACTTCGGGCATGAGGACTCCACGGGGATGGACACGGGCGGCGCACATTGTGGCACGCGCGCGCCGTGTCGATCGGTGACGAGGTCCGATACCGCGAGCGCCGGCCGAGGCGCCGTGGCGACGCCGTTATGCGCCCCGAGGTCGGTGATAAGCTCCCCGCCGTCCGACACCGGGAGCGATCGCGCCATGCCCAGCCTGTTTGGAGTACCCGTCGATTTCCTGCTCTTCGCGGCCACCCTGCTCGGGGTCGCGCTGTTCCACGATCACACGCTGCGCGTGGCGCTGGTCGGGGTCGTGGTGATCGCCGCGTACAAGGTGCTGTTCACCGGTCTGCCCAGCGGGCCAGGGGTCGCCGGATTGATCGGCCACCTGGCGCACGAGTGGGTGATCCTCGCGAACCTGTTCGGGCTTCTGGTCGGATTCGCGCTGCTGTCGCGCCACTTCGAGGACAGCCGGATTCCCGAGGTGCTGCCCCGATTCCTGCCGGACGACTGGAAGGGCGGCTTCGTGCTGCTGCTGGCGGTGTGGGTCCTTTCCTCGTTTCTCGACAACATCGCCGCCGCGCTGATCGGCGGCACCGTGGCGCGGCACGTGTTTCGGGGCGGCGTGCACATCGGTTTCCTGGCCGCGATCGTCGCCTCATCGAACGCAGGTGGCGCCTGGTCGGTGGTTGGCGACACCACCACCACGATGATGTGGATCGCGGGCATCAGTCCGCTGGCGGTGGCGCCGGCGATCGTCGCTTCCCTGGCGGCGGTGTTCGTCACCGGGATTCCCGCGGCCTTGCAGCAGCACCGCCATGCGCCGATCGAAAAGGATGAGCGTGATCACCCGCCGGTCGACTGGGGCCGGGTCGGCGTGGTCGTGTTCATCCTGGCCGCGGCGATCGCCACGAACGTCTTCGTGAACCAGTCGATGGGCACGTTGGGTGAGCAACTGCCCTGGCTGGGCCTGGCGGTGTGGGTCGCGTTGCTGGCGAGCGCTCCGATCCGACGGCCGGATTGGTCGCAGATCCCGGCCGCGGCCAAGGGCTCGGTCTTCCTGCTCAGCCTGGTGTTGTGCGCGAGCATGATGCCAGTGGAGCGGTTGCCGGTGGCGTCGTGGCAATCGTCGCTCGGTCTCGGGTTCGTGTCGGCGGTGTTCGACAACATCCCGTTGACCGGCCTGGCGATCAAACAGGGCGGCTACGACTGGGCGATGCTCGCGTTCTCGGTCGGCTTCGGCGGATCGATGATCTGGTTCGGCTCGTCGGCCGGCGTGGCCTTGTCCAGCCAGTTTCCCGAGGCGCGCTCGGTCGGCCGTTGGCTGCGGCACGGCTGGCACGTGGCGCTGGCCTACGTGGTGGGCTTCTTCGTGATGCTCGCGCTGCTCGGCTGGAATCCCGCCGCGAGGCGGGGTGAGGGGCAGGCCGTCTCCTCACCGGCAGTGCAGAGTCCCGCCGCGCCGGCCCGCTGACACGGCGCGCGGCGCGGGCCGCTGCACGGGCGCAACGCCCGTGCTATCGTCGTCACGGCATGCCCGCCCGGGACAGTCGTCGCTCGCCGAAGATCCCTCCATGAAACGCTCGGTGCTCTATCGCGTGGCGCGTCGTCCGGCCAGCGGGCCCGCGCCGGTGTCGGCGTCGCCACCCGGCCCGTCGGGTCCGGTGCGCGGCGCGGTGTCCACGCCGGCCGCGCCTTCCCGAGCGGTCCCACTCGCCCCGACGCCACGGCCCGCCGAGCCACCCTCGCCAGCCGCCGCGACCGCGGCTCGTGCCGCCCCGCCCAGGCGAGGGTGGGCTTTGCGCGCCATGCCCCGTTGGGCGCGTGTGGGCGCGGGCGCGCTGGCGCTGGCCTTGGCGGTGGTGGTGGGCACACGGTGGTCCGCGCCGTCGGCACCGTTCACCCAGGAACAATTCGACGAGGCGGTCCAGCGCAGCCTGGAAACGGTGACGCTGCCCTCGCAGGCCACCCGCGCCTACGAGATCATCCAGCCCTCGGTGGTCCGGGTGGTCGCGCTGACCGACCCGAAACCCGAGACTCCCGGCAATCGCAAGCCACGCGCGAAGTCGGCCCCACCGTCCGAAGAAGACGAGTCGGGTCTGCCCGGTCGCGGGTCGGCGGGTGAGAGCATCGGCACCGGCGTGGTGATCGTCGACAAGGGGATCATCCTCACGAACCTTCATGTCGTGGCTGGCGCTCGCGAGATCAAGGTCACGTTCGCCGATGGATTCGAGAGCACCGCGACGATCGTTGGCACGCAACCCGAGAGCGATCTCGCGGTGTTGCAGGCCCGCTCGATTCCCGACGACCTGGTCGCCGCCGCGATGCGCTCGAGCAGCGACCTGCGCGTCGGCGATCTCGTGGTGGCCGTCGGCTTTCCGTTCGGCATCGGGCCCTCGACGTCCTCCGGCGTGGTGTCGGGCCTGAACCGCGAATACCGGTCGCCGGAGGGCCAGCGCACGATCGGCAAGCTGATCCAGTTCGACGCGGCCGCCAATCCCGGCAACTCGGGCGGGCCGCTGGTCACCGCCGAGGGCGAGGTGGTCGGCATCGTCACCGGCATCCTGAGTCCCGGGCGACAGCGCGTGTTCATCGGCATCGGCTTCGCGGTGCCGATCGAGAGCGCTGCGATGGCCGCCGGTGTCCCTCCGTTCTGACCTCTTCACCAGACCTCATCGCGACAAGGCAAGCCATGGACGAACGAAACCCGGCGGCGAGCGGCAGTGCGGCCCAACTGGAACGCATCCTCTACGAGGTGAAGAAGGTCGTCGTCGGACAAGACCACTTCCTCGAGCGGATGATGGTCGCGATCCTGGCGGGTGGTCACCTGCTGGTCGAGGGCGTCCCGGGGCTGGCCAAGACGCTGACCGTCAAGACCCTCGCCGCCGCGATCCAGGGGGGATTCAAGCGGATCCAGTTCACGCCGGACCTCGTCCCCTCGGACCTGATCGGCACGCGGATCTACAACCAGAAGAGCGGCGAGTTCACCACCAGCCTGGGGCCGGTCTTCACGAACCTGTTGCTGGCCGACGAGATCAATCGCGCACCGGCCAAGGTGCAGAGCGCGCTGCTGGAGGTCATGCAGGAGCACCAGGTCACGATCGCGGGTGAGACCTACCGGGTCGACGAGCCCTTCCTGGTGATGGCCACGCAGAATCCGATCGAGACCGAGGGAACCTATCCGCTGCCCGAGGCGCAGGTCGACCGTTTCATGATGAAGGTGCTGGTGGGCTATCCGCGCGAGGAGGAGGAGTTCGTGATCGTCGAGCGCGTGACGGGCGCCGCCCCGGCGATCGGACCGGTCGCCACCACCGCCCAGTTGCGGGAGCTCCAGCGGCTGTGCCGGTCGGGGTTCGTCGATCCGGTGCTGATGCAATACGCGGTGCGCCTCGTCGGCGCCACCCGGGACCCGGCGAAGGCGGGGCTGGGCGATCTGTCGCGATTCATCACCTTCGGTGCGAGCCCGCGGGCATCGATCAGCCTGGTCGAGGCCGCGCGCGCGCTGGCCTTCCTTCGAGGGCGCGACTACGTCTTTCCGCAGGACCTGATCGATGTCGCGCCCGACGTGTTGCGACACCGGCTGGTGCTCTCGTACGAAGCGCTGGCCGAGGGCGTCACCGCCGACACGTTGATCTCGCGGATCCTGCAGGCGGTCAGCGCGCCGGAAAAGCCGCTCGAGTCCCATGTCCGAGTCCCGGCCAATCCGAGCTGACGCGCTGCTCAGGCGCATCGAGTGGACGTCCCTGAAGCGGCTCGACGGGCTGCTGCAGGGCGACTACCGGACGCTGTTTCGCGGCGCCGGACTGGATCTCGCCGACCTGCGCGAGTACCAGTTCCAGGACGACGTCCGGCGCATCGATTGGAATGCCACCGCCCGACTGGGTGTGCCGCACGTCCGTGACTATCTCGAGGATCGCGAGCTCACCGCGTGGTTCGTGCTGGACACGAGCGGTTCGCTCGACTTCGGCTCGGGCCGCGTGAGCAAGCGCGAGCAGCTCGCCGCCTTCACCGCCTTGCTGGGCAGCGCGCTGATGCGTCACGGCAACCGGATCGGCGCGATCACCGACGACGGCCATCGGCGTGAGGTGATCTCGCCGCGCTGCTCGCGCACCCACCTGCTGCAGGTGCTCGAGCGGGCCACCCGCGTGCCGGCGCGTGCGAGCACGGGCAAGACCCGGCTGGCCGAGATGCTGGCCGCCGCGCCCGGGGTGGTGCGGCGCCGATCGCTGGTCGTGGTGGTGTCGGACTTCATCAGCGATCCGGGTTGGGAGGCCGCGCTCGCCCGGCTGGCCATGCGCCACGAAGTGGTCGCGGTGCGCATCGTCGATCCGGTCGAGGACGAGCTGCCGGACATCGGGCTGGCGCCCCTGCGCGATGCCGAGACCGGCGAATGGCTGATGGTCGACACCCACGACCGGGCGCTGCGGGAGCGCTACGCGAGGCTGGCCGTCGAGTTCCGCGAGCACCTCGCGCAGGCGTTTGCGTCGGCGGGCATCGATGCGTTGGAGCTCTGGTGCGACGATGAGCTCGCGCTGGCGCTGTTCGAGTTCATCCGCCAACGAAAACAGCGCAGCCGGCTCGCGGCGGGCGCCTCCAGCGTGGCGATGGCCACCGCGAATCCGGGACCGCACCATGCGCCTGCAGTGGCCTGAAGCGCTGTTGCTGCTGCTGGTGCTGCCGGTGGCGGCCTGGGCGCTTCGGCGACTGGCGCGCCGACGCAGCCTGTCGGCCTTGCGCTTCGGCAGTCTCGCGATCGCGCGGAGCGCGGTCGCGCCGTCCGCGTCGTGGCGCCGGCGCGTGCCGCCGATCCTGCTCGGGCTGGGTCTGGTCTGTAGCATCGTGGCGATCAGTCGACCGGTGTCGGTGCTGTGGCTGCCGTCGATCGACAAGACGGTGATCCTCGCGATGGATGTGTCGGCCAGCATGCGAGCGAAGGACGTGAGTCCGGACCGGATCACGGTGGCGCGAGACGCGGTGCGCGAGTTCATCGTCGGGCTGCCCACGACGACCAAGGTGGGGCTGGTCACCTTCGCCGCGACCGCCGCGGTCGCGCAGGCGCCGACGGTGGAGCGCGACGACCTGCTCGCGGCGGTGGAGAAGCTGCAACTGCAGCGGGGCACCGCGACCGGCAGCGCGATCCTGATCTCCCTGCAGTCGATCTTCCCCGAGCTGAAGTTCAACCTGCAGACCGACAACCCGCGTCCGCGCGACGACAAAGGCGCGGTGATCAAGCCCGATCCCGCGAAGGTGAAGGCGCCGGGGTCGCACACGTCGGCGGCGATCATCCTGATCAGCGATGGGCAGCGCAACTTCGGCCCCGACCCGATCGAGGCCGCGCGCATCGCGGCCGAGCACGGCGTGAAGGTGTTCACGGTGGGCCTGGGCACCCCGGCCGGCGAGGTGCTCGCGAGCGAGGGCTGGTCGATGCGAGTGAAGCTCGATGAAGCGGCGCTCAAGCAGATCGCCAACCTCACCGGAGGCACCTACAGCGCCGCCGCCACCGCGCAGGAGTTGCGCCAGGCCTACGAGGCGCTGAGCCTTCGTGTGGTGATGGAGCGCCGGGAGAGCGAGGTGAGCGCGGCGTTCCTGCTCGCCGGCGCGTTGCTGATCGCGCTGGGCGCCGGGCTTTCGGTGGCCTGGTACGGGCGTTGGGCGCCGGGGCCCTCGCGCCCCACGCCCGCCGCGACTCAGCCGCGCTCTGGCGGGTAGGTCGAGGGACGCAGAGCGGGCATCGCCGATTGCCGCTTGGCCAGCCACCAGCCGTAGGGGGGCGGCACCATCGCGAACTGCGGATCCACGCCCATCTTCTGGGCGGCATCCATCGCCCAGTTCGGGTTGTAGAGCATCTCGCGCGCGAGCGCGATCAGGTCCGCATCGCCCTCGCGCAGGATCGATTCGGCCTGGTCGTGGTGAACGATCAGGCCGACCGCCATGCTCGCCAGTCCGGCCTCGCGGCGGATCGCCCGCGCGAAGGGGACCTGGTAACCGTACCCGATCGGCGCGCTGCTCACGGGGCGCGCGGTCATGCCGCCCGCGCTGCAGTCGATCACGTCGACGCCACAGGCTTTCAGGGCCCGCGAGAGGGCGACGCTGTGCGCCGGTGCCCAGCCGGCATCGTCGTCGACGGACAGGCGCATGAAGAGCGGCTTGCCCTGCGGCCATCGGGCGCGCACCGCGCGGGCCACCTCGAGCGCGAACCGCATGCGGTTCTCCAGCGAACCGCCGTACTCGTCGGTTCGCTGATTGGCCTGGGGCGAGAGGAACTGGTGGATCAGGAAGCCGTGCGCGCCGTGGATCTCGACGACGTCGAAGCCGGCGCGGTCGGCGCGTTCGGTGGCATCGGCCCAGGCGCGCACGATGCCGGCGATCTCTTCGCGCGACAGCGCGCGCGGCGTGGGGCTGTGCGCGTCGGCGGGCTGTGCGCTGGGCGCGACCAGCTCCCAGGCGTCCCAGTCGGGAACCCCGACCGAGGGATCCAGGGGTTTGCCGCCTTCCCAGGGACGACCGATCCGCGACTTGCGCCCCGAGTGACCGAGCTGGATGCCGCAGGCGGCCCCGCATTGGTGGACGAGGTCGACGATCCGGCGCAGCGGTTCGATGAAGGTGTCGTCCCACAGGCCGAGATCGCCGACGGTGCCACAGCCGCGCCGCTCGACTTTCGTCGACTCGACGATCACCAGTCCGGCGCCGCCGGCGGCGTAGCGACCCGCGTTCATCAGGTGCCAATCGGTGGCACGTCCGGCTTGCGCGGAGTACTGGTGCATCGGTGCGACGACGATCCGGTTCTTCAGGGTCAGGTCGCGAAGTCGCATCGGCGTGAACAGCAGGGGCGTGGTCATCGTGTCGGTCTCCCAGGCGGCATCGCGAGGCATTGTAAGTGGCGTACCGGGGGCGGGACGCAGCGGTTAGAATCGTTTCGACGTCCGATTCGACTGCGGACGACCGGGGGTTGCGATTTCCGGATCCGCCCCCCCGTTTCCGAGGACCTCCGAGCGTGCACCGCGACGAAATCGACAAGCTCCACCAGGACGACCCGTATTTCGCCACGACGCTGGCCAAGGGGCTGCTGCTGCTGCGCGCGTTCGCGCCGGACGGCGGCTGGCTGGGCAACAAGACGCTGGTCGAACGCACCGGTCTCACCAAGCCCACGGTGACGCGCCTGGCCAAGACCCTGACGCAACTCGGTTATCTCAGGCACTCGCCCGAACTCGGCAAGTACTGCCTGGACGCGGCGGTGCTGGAACTGGTGAATCCCTTCCTGTCGCAGCTCGAGGTCCGCAAGCTCGCGCGCCCGCTGATGCAGGCGCTGGCCGACGAGGTCAAGGGGGCGGTGTCGCTGGGCGTGGCTCGCGAGACCGACATCATCTTCATCGAGAGCTGCGTGGACATCCACGGCGAGAACGCGCGCCCGGATGTGGGCGCGACGCGTTCGATGGCGCACACCTCGATCGGACGGGCCTTCCTGTCGCTGATCCCCGATGTGCGACGGCTGGCCCTGTACGAGCGCTTTGAGGGTCGGCCGTGATTCCTGAAAAATCCGCAGAAACGACCCTAAGTCGTTGTCACGCTTCTAGAATTTGATCTTATAGTCGATAGGATCGATTGCCCTAGACAGATCCAGCGTGTAATCGCCGTAGCGGTTGATATGCGTCGTCCGGTATGGCGATAGCGCTTTCAGCACCGGCTCGCCCACTTGGTAGCCCTGAACCTGCAGCTCCTTGAGCTTGCGTGACATCCACTGCACGTTGTGAAGTATCACCATGTTGGCCACCAGCTGGCTGTACTTGATGACTTTGCGCTGCTCGTGCCGGACGTTCTCGGCAATGATCCCCTCCCCGCCGAAGAACAGCCACTTCACGAAGTTGTTGAACTCCTCACTCTTGTTGGTAGCGGCATGTATCGAACGGCGCAACTCCACGTCGTTGATGTAGTTAAGCAGGAACATCGTACGGATCACCCGGCCGAGTTCCCTGAAGGCGAAGTAGAGCTTGTTCTTGCGGCTGAAGGTGCCCAGGCGACGCAGGATCATCGACGGGGTAATCTTGCCGAGCTTTATCGAAACCGCCACGCGCAGCATGTCCCGGTAGTGCACGGCCAGCAAGTCCCAGTCGATGGTGCCGCGAAACAGGCACTGGATGTGCGTGTACGGGACGCCCGGCTCGGCCTTGAAAAAAACCAGTTCCTTGATGTTGCGGATGCGAGGCATTAGCTTGATGCCCAGCAAGTGGGCCAAACCGAACACCGGGGCGCTCTGTGCTTGCGTGTCGCCGTGCAGGGTGTCGGGCTGAATGTCTGACTCGTTCTTGACAAGGCCGTCGAGGATGTAGACCGCCTCGTACACGCCGCAAGGGATGAAGTTGCCGAACAGCGCGATATACATGTCCGAAACATGGTAGTAGCCGATGCCGCCGTAGCCGCCATAGCGCAGGTGGTACTCGGACATCAGGTTCTGCTCGTACACATTCCACTTGGTGCCGTCGGCCGAGGCGCTCTTGCCGGTGCCCCAATACTGCGGCAGCGAGAAGCGGTTGTAGGCATTGACCACTTTAAAAATCGCCTTGTCCAGCCGCTCCTCTGTCACATGATGCAGGTTGAGCCAGGCCACCTGCTTGCGGGAGAGCCCCTTCACCGATAGGGCCGTTTGCGTCGGCCCGAGATTGCAGCCATAGCAGAACAAGGTGGTGAGGAAGCGTTTGCGCGGGTCGTCGACCTTGCTCTCGAAACCGGAGAGCGGCCCAAAGAGCTTGTGCAGATCAAGCCAGCGCTCGGTTTCCGTCAGCACATCCAGGATGCTGGTGGTGGCCATCGAGTTCGTGATGGCCTGATCGATCTCGGGCAGGCCTTCCGGTGGCGGCGCCCGGTCGGTGCGCCGGATCAGCAGGCCAGTCTCTGTGATGGCCGCATGCTCATTGTCCGGGAAGCGGTCATCCACCTTTTGCGACACGTCCAGCAATTGCTGCTTGAGCAACGCAACCAAGGCATCACCGTCGGCCGGCAGACCCACCATCGCGCTGTAGTCGCCCACCTCGGCTTCGAACTGCTCCCAGCTGACCAGGTGATCGCGGTAGTCGTCGAACTGGTCGCTATTCTGCACATAAAGGTCACCGGACTTCAGTTCCTCCATCACATGCGAGAACACGCACAGTTCCAAGTACTTTCGGTGCACCAGACCCGAGGAGGCATCGCTGCCCTCGATCAGCGCACGCCACTTCTTGTCGGTCAGCCAATCCAGGTCGACGACGCCGAAGCCGGTATCGGCGCGCACATGCTCCTTGTGGCTGGAGCGGAACTGGGTGATCCAGGAAATGGCGCGCAACAGGCTTTCGTCGGGCGACGAGGACTTCAGCAGCATCGCGTCCAGGCACTGGAACAGCAGGGCGCGCTTGCTGCGGTAGGGCTGCAGCATGAACGGGTAGTAATTGTTCCCGGCGAAGGCGATGTGCTCGTCGCAGCGCTCAATCCAGGTGGTTGGGTCATCGCCCAGCACACCGCGCATCTTCTCGATCCGTTCGGGGTCGCTTCCATCGTCATCGAACGCGGTCAACACCTCGCGGAACTGGGCGATTAAGGCCTCGCCTTGCTCGACGTGCTCCAGCTGATATTCCTTCAGCCGCTCGCGCGCGACGTTGTGCATATTGCGGACTGAGCGGATGAAGATCTCAGCGATGTCGTCCACCGCCTTCTGCAACTGGGCGTGAATCAACAGGACGGCCAGCGCATAGCGTTTGATGGCCTTTAGGGCCATCATCTCGCGCACGTTCAAGGCCCGGGCTTCGAGCACGAACTGAGTGCGCTTGGACACGGGAACATCCTCAGGCTGGGGCAGGCCGTCGGCCAGCTTTCGCACCGCCTCGATGTGCGTCAGAAAGCTCGCCACCTCCCGCACATTGGGCTGCTTGGGTTCGCGCTTGAGCTGCTCCCATTGACTGCGGCCGGCGCGGGTGGTGAACAGACGGTCGATCTGTCCAAGCTGTTTGTCATTTAGAGCGGACGCGATCCGGCGCTGAATCTCATCATTGACTTTGGTCCTGACCCGGGACGCGGCGCGGGACAAGGTGACGAAGCCAGGTAGCTCATAGCGATGATGGAGCAACTCCTCCAGCAGCACGTTGATGATGTCCGGTAACTCCTGCTTGGTCTGCGCCGCCTTGACGGCTTGCGCCTCCAGCCAGACATGCCCTTCAACCCCCAGAACACGCAGCCCCACGTATTCGCGCAACAGGCGCTGATGGATCGACTTGCTGCCGGACTCGTCATAGGTCTTCAGCGCATCGGAAGAGAAGACCGGAATGCGCATCCGCTTGCAGATGTGCCGGACGATCACCTCCGGCACATCGACCATCATGGTGAAGTAGCCCAGACGCTGCAGCACCTTGAGTTGGATGGCGATAAGGGCCTGAGTGGTCACGCGCCGGTAGGCGTCGGCGATGAAGCGCCGCTCCTGCAAAGTTGGCGTGAACAGCGCGAGAAGGTCCTTCTCGGCAAGGTCGGTACGCAACTGCGGGTAGGCCGTTTCGTTGATGCTGCTCATCGGGCCAGATCCTTGATAGGGTCGGCTTCAAGCCGAATTCCAGTTGGATCGTGGCCCCAGGACTGCAGCGGTGTGGGGCAGGTGGTTGATGCCGCCATCGTCGATGGCAGCGCCAACCTGATGAATCTGCTGTTGTCGGTGCATGCCGCCGGACAGCAACCCTTCGAGCGTGGCAGTGGCTTGCTCGATGGGCCGGCCTGGGTCGGCAGCTACGCCTGCGCCGATGGCCACTTCATCAGCATCAGCCCGCTCGAGCCCCAGTTCAATGCCCTGCTGTTCAGCAAACTCGGGCTGGGTGACGACCCCGAGTTCAAACGCGCCTACGAGCCACGGCTCTATGCCCACTTGCGCGAGCGGTTGACTGCGCTGTTCGCCAGCCAACCGCGTCTTCACTGGATCAACCTGCTCGAAGGTACCGACGCCTGCTTCGCGCCGGTACTGACACCGGCCGAGGCGATGGAGCATCCGCACATGGCCGCCCGAGGTGTCTACACCCGGCAAGACGGTGTGCTGCAAGCCGCCCCGGCGCCGCGCTTCTCGGCGACGCCGGCCGGCGTGCCCGGTGCCGTGCCGCGGCGCGGTGAGCACGGTGTCGACATCTTGCGCTCGGCGGGCTTGAGCGAGGCAGAAATTGCGCAATTGCTGGCTGGCGATTGACCCAGGCCGACTGCTCTATCGGTCTTGTTGGGCTGCCCACCAACGGGCGGACACCGGGACCGGCATTGTCAGCACAATTTGCGCCATCCCTTTGCCCAAGGCGTCGTTGCGCAGGGAGGCCATTCCGCCGCCATCAAGTGCCTGTTCACAGACAAAGTTCAGCGCATGGATGCCGGGTACGTCATAGCGCACAACACGGCCTTTGACCAGGTGAGCCAACCATTGTGCAAGGTGCTCTTCGGTCAACCGCGCGCGCAGCAGCGGCAGCCACTCTGGGCGGCGCGCGATGATGCCGATGTTGGAGGTGTTTCCCTTGTCGCCACTGCGGGCCCAGGCCAATTGCAGCAACGGAACTTCGATGTCCGCGGGCTCTGTGGCTGTATCCAGATGGGGCGCCGATACAGCGGACGAATTTGCGGGTGCCGCAATGATGGGCGCGGCGATGGACGCCGGATTCGCGCTCGGTGGTGGCAGATCCACATGGATGATCTGCCCATCCAGTTCGACAACAGGATGCAACCGTTGCTTGTCCAGTAAAAAGGCAAACTGCTTGATGCATGGCGATGCACTGGGACGCCCTTCGGCTCCCGTGGTACCTGGTGACCAGCTGGTACCTGCAGCGGCGATCTCTTTGGAAAATAGCTCGAGCGCAGCACGTACCGGGTGCATCACGGCCACGCGCAAAACCACCTCGCGCGCGTCCAGCGTGCGTGCCTGTGGACCGAAGTTTCCGGCTTCGCTGCCCAGCACTTCAATATGGGTGCGGCTGTAGTCGCCAAGGCCGTGCGACGCGAACAGCTCGCGCGTGCGCGCCAAGATCGCTTCACCGGTACGGCGCGCCTTGCGCACGGCATCCGTGCCGACAAAGGTCAGCTGGGCGTTGCAGCGGAAACCGTCGATATAGGTGGACGAGACCTTGTACGTCGTGCTGGGCGCCAGGCCCCGTGCGCCGCGCACTGCCACGCGGTTCTCGCCCTCCTGCTCCAGTTGGACCTGCGTGAAGTCGCAAATCACATCCGGCAAAAGGTAGCGCGCGGGATCGCCAATCTCATAAAGAATCTGCTCGCTGATGACGGCGGTGTTGACCAATCCGCCAGTCCCAGCCGGTTTGGTTGCCACAAAGCTTCCGTCAGCGTGGCACTCCAGGATGGGGTAACCGATGTGCGGCCAGTCCGGTACAGATTCCCAGTCGGTATGCAGGCCGCCGGTGGCTTGGCACCCGCATTCAATGATGTGGCCAGCCAGACTGCCTTGGGCCAGCAAGTCATGGTCAGAAGGGGACCAGGCAAACGCGTGCATCAGCGCGCCGAGTGTCACGGCGCTGTCAACGCAACGGCCGGTGATGACAATCTGCGCACCTTCGTCCAGCGCTCGCTTGACCGGCAACGCGCCCAGATAGGCGTTGGCCGTCAGGACATTGGCGGGCAGGGTGGCGTCCGCCGCGCAGGCATCCAGGCTGCTCACGCCCTCGGTGCGCAATTGCGGTAGCAACGGCGTCACGTCGTCGCCCACCACCACGGCAATTCGGACCGACACGCCTTGCTCGGCCGCCAGCTCTCGGATGGCTTGAGCACAGGCCTGTGGATTGACGCCGCCAGCATTGCTGATGACGCGAAGGCCCTGGGCCGCAACGTCTTTCAGAATGCTCTTCATGGTGACGGTCACGAAATCGGTGGCATAGCCGAGTTCGGGTTTCTTGGCGCGCGCCGCGGCAAGAATCGACATGGTGAGTTCGGCCAGGTAGTCAAACACCAAATAGTCGAGCTGACCGTGCTTGACCAACTGCGGCGCGCCTACGCTGCTGTCGCCCCAAAAGCCCGAGGCACCGCCAATTCGCACCACTTTTCTTTTCGCCTTCGCGGCTGCATCCGACACGATCATGGCGCCGTACCTCCCAAGTTGTTTGCCCAGCGGGGTTTGCGCTTTTCCTGAAATGCCTTCTGACCCTCCCGTGCATCGTCGGTCAGCGTGAACAGTGCGATCTGGCTTTCGGTAAACGACATGCTTTCTTCAAATGGCATTGCCTCAATTTTTTTCATCGTGTACAGGCCGCGCCGGATGGCTTCAGGTGATTTGTCGAGCAACCGCTCGAGCAGCCACTGCAGCTTGGTATCGACGTCGTCGTCGACGTAGTTCACCAGGCCGAGAGCCAAGGCTTGAGCGGCGGTGAAGGGCTCGCCAGTGATGCACATTTCGGCCAGCTGACGGCGCGGGACCAAGTGCTGCAGGACGCTCAGTACTTGCGCCGGAAACACGCCCACCTTGACCTCGGGGAGGCCGAAAACGGCATGGCTGCTGGCAACCGCCAGGTCGCACATCGCCAGCAGGCCCATGCCTCCAGCCATGCAGGCGCCGTTGATGCGGGCCACCAGTGGGATGTTGCTGGCCTTTGCTCGCCGCAGCAGGAGGGCCATGGGGCCATACGGCTCGGAATAGTCGGTGACGAAAGCCTGGGCCGACTGCAGACCGGCTCCCGCACAAAATGCTTTGTCCCCTGCGCCTGAAATGACGATGGCGCGAATGGCACGATTCGCCTGCGCCGCGTCAATGGCTTGCGCCATGCTCGCGAGCACGCCGTGGCTGACGGCGTTGCGCCGCTGTTCTCGGTTGATCGTCAACCAGAGCACCGGGCCGCGCTGGTCTACCAGCAGTTCAGGGGAATGGGGTGTAGAGGGTGTCATGTTTGCGCCAGTGAATGAGTCGATGCGGGCGAGCCTTGGGGATTCAGGCCCCATTGCGAGCCAATGGCCGTGCTGGCGCGGTACGCGTCTGCATACTCCGAGCGAAGCTGCTCAATGAGTTCCCGCGTGGCGGAGATGCCCTTGATCGCACCGATTCCCTGCCCGGCACCCCAGATCGTCTTCCACCTCAAGGCCGCATCGGTGTCGCTCGTTGCGGCAAGCGAAACGGAGCCCACCTCTCTGGCCGGTAGCCGATCGGGATCCAGACCGGATGCCACCAACGAAGGACGGAGGAAATTGCCGTGCACGCCGGTGAAGTGATTCGTATAAATGATGTCCTCTGCGCCGCAATCAACCAGCATCTGCTTGTACTGTTGCGCTGCGTTGGCCTCGGGCGTCGCGATGAAGGCGCTGCCCATGTAGACCAGATCGGCGCCCATCACCTGAGCGGCAAGAATCGCCCTTCCATTGGCAATCGAGCCGGCCAGAACCAACGGTCCGGCGAACCAGGCGCGAATTTCCTGCACCAGCGCAAATGGCGATGTCGCTCCGCTGTGGCCACCGGCGCCTGAAGCCACGGCGATGACACCATCGGCGCCCTTGGCGATCGCGCTTTTCGCGTGGCGATTGGTGATCACATCGTGCAGAACGAAGCCGCCATAGGAATGAATCGCGTCATTCAGTTCCGGACGAACCCCCAGGGAGGTGATGACGATCGGGACCTTGTGTTCCACGCAAATCGCCAGGTCATGGTCGAGCCGTTCGTTGCTTCGATGGGCGACCAGATTCACCGCATACGGTGCGGCCGGCGTGTCGGGGTGCGCTGCATCGTGTTCGGCCAGAGCGGATCGAATCTTGCTCAACCACTCGCCCAGAAGCTCCTTGGGACGTGCATTGAGCGCGGGGAAGGAGCCCACGATGCCGGCCTTGCATTGCTCTATGACGAGATCCGGGTTGGAGATGATAAAAAGCGGTGCCCCGATCACGGGCAAACGCATCGATCGATGAAGCAGAGGAGGGCGTGACATCACGTTGGGACCTTGCTGCGGCTGCTCATTGCAGCGACGCTGGCTTGAACTTCAGGCGAGTGCAGCCGCTCGGTAAAGAGGCCGTGTTCGCGAGCTATCACACGCCGAACCGCGTCGCGGTGGCCCTCGCGCATCAGCATCTTGGTCAGGCGGATGGAGTCAACCGATTTGGCGGCAATGGCTTGTGCGCTTGCCAGTGCCCGCTGCAGCGCTTCGCCATCGGCGGTGGCTTGGGTCACCATGCCGACTTCGCTTGCGGTGTCCACACCGAAGTACTCCCCCAACATCAAGAGTTCCGCTGCCTTCCGGTAGCCAGCAATCAGTGGCAGGTAGTAGCTTGAGGCACCTTCCGGGCAGGTCCCCAGATGCGTGAAAGGCAATCTGAAACGCGCACTGCGAGCCGCATACACGAGATCGAAGTGCAGCAGCATCGTGGCACTGCCGCCCACCGCGAGTCCTTCGACCGCAGCGATAAGAGGCTTTGTTGCGTCGTTCAACGCTTCCATCATGCGCTGACCTACAGGCGGATCGGTGCGCAAATCCAGCTGCTGAAATTCAGTCAGATCGCCGCCGCTGGAGTAATTTCCCCCGGCACCGGTGACGACAATGGCGCGAATATCGGGGTCGTCATTCGAGGCTTCAATTGCATCGATGAACGCGTTCGTCATCTCGTGAACGAGCGCGTTCTTTCGCTCCGGCCGATTTAGCGTCAGGAGAAGGACGCCGGGAGAGGGGCTCTCGCAAAGCAGATATGGAGTCATGGCAGAGTTCGAGTGTTGGCGTTGCGACTGCGATGTCGCGGATTCACGGTGCAGCGGTGAGTTCGATCAGCAGGGCACCGGCCGTCACTTGTGCGCCTTCCTCGAAGCACACGCGGGTCACCACGGCATCCATGGGTGCGATCGCAGGGTGCTCCATCTTCATCGCCTCGAGAACGAGCAGTGGTGTTCCCTTTTCAACCGTCTGGCCGTTGCTGACATACATGGCCACCAAACGCCCGGCCATGGGCGCGCGGACCGCTCCGGTGTTCGACGCAGCACCGCCCACGGTGCCCGTCAAGGTCTGATCGTCGAGAATGGTCTGGCGTCCGTGCTGGCTCACGAACAGGCGGTCTTCATCGAATGCCCATGCGATGGACTCGCGACCGGCGCTGGAGGTCACGGTCAGACCGTCCTCCCTGCAGCGGGTGACGGTGAAGTCTTCTGTTGCAGCGCCACAAGCCACTCGATAACGGTTCGGCTTGAAGGTTTCTATTTTGGCTTCAATCGCCTCGCCGTCGAGGGCGAACCGCATTGGCCGTGCCCAAGGTAGCGCCAACGCGATGTGCATCGGGTCGTTCCCCATGCGCAGGGCCTCGGAGGCGTACAGCACCATGGCCGCCAGCGACGCGCGCATCGGCGGCGTGCCGCGCAGCAATTCGTCGCCGTGCGCCGCAATGAAGCCGGTGGTGGCCTCACCGCTGACAAAGGTCGGATGTTGCAGACAGGCCGCAAGAAATGCCTGATTGGTTTGCATGCCCAGAACCACGGCGGTGCGCAAGGCTTCGGCGAGCGCGCTGCTGGCAGCATCTCGATCGGTGCCATGAGAAACGAACTTGGCAACCATGGAGTCGTAGTACGGCGGTACTTCGGCGCGGGCTTCCAGCGCGTGGTCGACACGCACTGCTGTGCCGGGCTGCCAGGCGAGGAGCCGGCCGCTTTGCGGCAAGAAGCCGTGCCAGGGATCTTCGGCGCACAGCCGCACCTCGACCGCATGGCCGCCGGATTCGAAGCGGCGCAGGATTTCGTCCTGCGAGCATTCGGGCAGCACCTCTCCCTGCGCGACGCGCAACTGCCATTCGACCAGGTCGTACCCGGTGAGTGCCTCGGTCACCGGGTGCTCGACCTGCAGGCGCGTGTTCATCTCCATGAAGTAGTACTCACCGCTGGCGTCGAGCAGGCATTCGATGGTGCCGGCGCCGCAGTAGGTGATCGCACGCGCGGCCGCCACCGCCATCGCGCCCATGCGCCGGCGCAGCTGTGCGCCGTCCGAGCCGGCCAAGGCCGGCGAAGGCGCCTCTTCGATCACCTTCTGGTGTCGACGCTGGACCGAACAGTCGCGCTCGCCCAGGTGCACGACGTTGCCGTGGCTGTCGGCGAAGATTTGAATCTCGACGTGGCGAGGCTGCACGATGGCCCGCTCTAGCAGCACCGTGGAATCGCCGAACGCCGCCTGCGCCTCCGAACGCGCGCTGCTCAGGTGAGCGTCGAAGGCCGCGGCCGATTCGACCAGGCGCATGCCCCTGCCGCCGCCGCCCGCGGTGGCCTTGATCATGAGAGGGAAACCGATGCGCTGGCCCTCGGCGCGCAGCGTGGCCTCATCCTGCGCGTCGCCGTCGTAGCCGGGCACGCAAGGTACCTCGGCCACCTTCATCAAACGCTTGGCTTGCGCCTTGTCGCCCATCGCACGGATGGCCGAAGGGGGCGGGCCAATCCATATCAGGCCCGCGTCAACCACCGCCTGCGCGAATTCCGCGTTCTCCGCCAGGAAGCCGTAGCCCGGGTGCACGGCACCGGCACCGCTGTGCTGCGCCGCCGCGATGATCGAGGCGGCGTTGAGGTAGGAGTCGCGTGGGGCCGACGCGCCGATCCGCACCGCATCGTCGGCGAGCTGCACATGCGGGGCGCTGACATCCGCGTCCGAATACACCGCGATGACGCGGTAGCCCAGGCGTTGCGCGGTGCGGGCAATGCGCACGGCGATTTCGCCTCGGTTGGCGATCAGTGGGCTTGCCCCCGAAAAACGTACTCCATAGCCGATGATGAAATCGCAGAGATGGAGCACAAGAGATGAGCAAACAGGACGACAAGCGCCACAGGGCGAAGTACACGTTGGAGTTCAAGCTGGAG
>WBZM01000209.1_pt1 | contig 94420 bp, 84 predicted proteins | sample 5204271 | NCBI WGS metagenome assembly WBZM01 (sample SAMN12344346, study PRJNA552823) | activated sludge metagenome | biome: Activated sludge suspended growth; feature: Nitrification reactor; material: Wastewater; isolation source: activated sludge from nitrification reactor of wastewater...
ATCAACTGTCGATGTGTGTAATAAAGTGGGTAATGGAGGTTGTGTGTAATGGAAAACATTAATGAAATCAAGGACTTAGAATCATGAGACTCCTGATGATAGACAACTACGACTCATTCACCTACAACCTGGTCCAGTACCTCGGTGAATTGGGGGAGGACGTGCGCGTGATCCGCAACGACGCCATCACGCTGGCTGAAGTCGAAGCCATGGCGCCGGCGCGCATCGTGGTTTCGCCCGGCCCGTGTTCGCCTGCGGAGGCGGGCATTTCGGTGCCCCTGATCAAGGCTTTCGCCGGCAGGATTCCCATCCTCGGCGTCTGCCTCGGCCATCAGAGCATGGGTGCGGCGTTCGGGGGTGACATCGTGCATGCCAGGGCGTTGATGCATGGAAAGACGTCGCAGATCCACCACGCGAATGTCGGCGTGTTCACCGGCCTGCCCAACCCGCTGACGGCGACCCGCTATCATTCGCTGGCGATTTCGCGCGATACCCTGCCGGATTGCCTCGAGATCACAGCCTGGACGGAAGATGGCGAGATCATGGGCGCGCGGCACAAGACCCTCGCGGTCGAGGGCGTGCAGTTTCACCCCGAATCGATCCTGACCCAGTGCGGGCACGAACTGCTGAAGAACTTCCTGCAGGACGTGCGTTAACCGGGTGGCCGGAAAGGGGCATGGATATTCGGTTTCGGAGTATATGGCCTTGAACCCCGCACCCTGCCTGCCTTTCAGGAATGGCAGGTTGGAGAAGGCCTGAACAAAAGCGTTCTGGAGCATCGATCATGTCAATCACGCCACAGGAAGCGCTGACGCGCATCATCGAGCATCGCGAGATCTTCCACGACGAGATGCTCTCGTTGATGCGCGCCATCATGGGCGGCGATATGTCGCCGGTGCTGATCGCCGGACTCGCGATCGGGTTGCGCGTCAAAAAAGAGACCATCGGCGAGATTGCGGCGGCAGCGCAGGTGATGCGCGAGCTGTCTACCAAGGTGCCGGTCGGCAATGTCGATCACCTGGTCGATACCTGCGGCACGGGCGGCGACGGGGCGCATACCTTCAACATCTCCACCGCCGCCATGTTCGTTGCTGCCGGTGCCGGCGCACGCGTGGCCAAGCATGGCGGGCGTTCTGTCTCCTCGCAATCGGGCAGTGCCGACGTGCTCGAGGCGCTGGGGGCGGAGATCAACCTGCCGCCGCAACGCGTGGCCGACTGCATCGAGCGCTGCGGCATGGGGTTCATGTTCGCGCCCAACCACCACAGCGCGATGAAGCACGCCGCACCGGTGCGGCGCGAACTCGGCGTGCGCACCATCTTCAACATCCTCGGCCCGCTGACCAACCCGGCCGGCGCGCCGAACCAGGTGATGGGCGTTTTCCACCGCGACCTGGTCGGCATCCAGGTGCGCGTGCTGCAAAGACTGGGGTCTCGCCACGCGATGACCGTGTACGGGCTCGAAAACCTCGACGAAATCTCGATCGGCGGCGAAACGCAGATCGGCGAGTTGCGGGACGGAACGGTGCGCGAGTACGTCGTCGCGCCCGAGCATTTCGGGCTTGCGCGCCACGACATCGCTCACCTGAAGGTGGCGAACGTCGACGAGTCGCGCGTCATGCTACTGGCCGCGCTGACCGGCAAGCATGCCGCGGCGCGCGACATTGTGTCGCTCAACGCCGGCGCGAGCCTCTATGTTTCCGGGCGGGCGAGTTCCCTCGAGGAGGGCGTCGATCTCGCGCGGGAAGTGATCGCCAGCGGCGCCGCGCGCGCGAAGGTCGAAGAATACGTTGTCGCAACCCGGGCGACAGACTGAACACAGAATACGAGTGACGAATCCGTGTCCGACATCCTGAATCGCATCCTCGCCGTCAAGCGCGAGGAAGTCGCTGCCGGCCTGGCCGCCCAGCCCATCGAACGGCTCCGTGCCGAAGCGCAAGCGCAAGCGCCGGCGCGCGATTTCGTCGGCGCCATGCGCGCCAGGATCGACGCTGGCCGTGCAGCCGTCATTGCCGAAGTCAAGAAGGCCAGTCCGTCCAAGGGCGTGCTGCGCGAGGACTTCCGGCCGGCCGACATCGCCCGCGCCTACGAGCGCGGCGGCGCGGCCTGTCTGTCGGTGCTTACCGACCGCCAGTTCTTCCAGGGCGCGCCCGAATACCTGCAGCAGGCACGCGCGGCATGCAGGCTGCCCGTGCTGCGCAAGGATTTCATCATCGACCCCTATCAAGTGGTCGAGGCGCGCGCCATGGGCGCCGACTGCATCCTGCTGATCGTCGCCGCCTTCATGGACGGCGGCATCGCGCACATGCAGGCGCTCGAAGCGCTGGCGCACGAGCTTGGCATGGCCGTGCTGGTCGAAGTCCACGACGCCGCTGAACTGGATGCCGCACTGTTGCTCAAAACCCCACTCATCGGCATCAATAACCGGAATTTGCGCACCTTTTTGGTGCGCCTGGATGCGACGCTTGAGCTTCTCGACCGCATTCCCGGCGACCGGATCGTCGTGACCGAGAGCGGCATCCTCGCGCCGCAGGACGTCTCGTTGATGCAATCCCGGGGCGTCAGGGCCTTCCTGGTTGGCGAGGCCTTCATGCGGGCGGCCGACCCCGGCGTCGCGCTCGCCGAACTATTCGCCTGAAATCTCCTGCGCCTGAATTTGGTGCAAGCGTTGTTGTATTCGCACAACAGTCGGGCAATCCCACGCGCCGAAAATTTGCATTTGCCTTGCTGGGCGAGTTGACCCGTTGGCAGAATTGGTCAGCCTTCCGGAAGGGGGGGTTTCGTCCAAACAATGGAGATCTCTGATATGAGCAAAAAGATTATCGCCCTCGCTCTGGCCGCGCTCGCCCCGGCAGCGGCCATGGCAGCAGACTCGAACGTCACGATTTACGGTCGCATCGACTACGGCTTCCTGAGCCGCAGCGGCGATGACAACAAGGCCGCAGGCGGTACCCAGTTTGGTCGCAAGAGCCGCAAGAACGAGTTCGAAGACGGCATGGCGGGAGCTAACCGCATCGGTTTCAAGGGTTCGGAAGATCTCGGCAACGGCCTGAAGGCCATCTTTGAAGTCGAGTTCGGCTTCAACGGCGACGAGACCAACGCCACGTTCAACTACAACCGTCACAGCTGGGTCGGCCTGACCGGCGGTTTCGGTACCGTGCTCGGTGGCCGCGTCGATGGCGCCCGCTACAGCTTCGTCGGCAAGTACGATCCGTTCAAGAACCAGACCGTTGGCGTCGCCGCCTCGATCTTCGGTGCGACCAGTAACCTCGGCCAAGCTGACCGTGCTGACAACGCGATCGTTTACATCACGCCGGAACTCTTCACGGGCTTCAAGGTTCTCGCTGCTTACACCACCTCGCTGATCGGCGCAGAGGGCGCGAAGTCAACATCGACGGGCGATCGTGACGTCGAAAAGGGTGATACTCCGTTGTATGCGGTCGCTGCAATGTATGACAACGGACCCTTGAGCATCACTCTTGACTACGAGAACCTCCAAATCAAGCGGAACGTGGCGACTGCCAATCCGAACCGTAACAAGGATATGGAGTTCGATCTGTGGGTGTTCGGTGCCAGCTACGACTTCGGCGTCGCCAAGATCTCCGGTTACTACGAAGATGTTGCGGGTGACGATCGCGCCTCTAAGGCTGAGTCCGACAGCAAGGGTTGGATGCTGGGTTTGACGGTTCCCTTTGGTTCCAACGCACGGCTGCAGACCAGCTATGTCAAGGGTAAGGATGAACGTAGTGCTCACAGGGGCGAATGCAAGAAGTTCGGCATCGGTGGTGAGTACGACCTGTCGAAGCGTACGAACCTGTATGCCGGCTTCGCGAAGACCAGTTCGGATGGCGCCATGACCTGCGGCATCACCACTGCCGGCAGCCGCCGCGCCGACAACGCGAACGGTTTCAATACAGACCGTGCCTATGGCGACAAGGGTTTCAACTTGGGACTTGCGCACAAGTTCTGATCGATTCCGGTCGAAGAGAACGTTGTTCGAAAAACGGGCGCCTTCGGGCGCCCGTTTTGTTTTTGTGTTTGCAGCGTGAAGTTTCGAGCGGATCGTGAATTGCCCGAGGCGGCGGTGTCAGCGATCCTTGGGCCGGGTGAACTCGTTGTCCAGCGCGAGATCCCATCCTGTGCTGGTCATGCCCTGCTCGCCGGATTCGTCCAGCAGCGCCTCGAGACGAAAGATTTCCGTCGCAACATCTGGTGGAAAACCCTGGCGCCCGGGGCGATCTGCGATCAGCAGCGCATCCATGAAGGGGCGCAGTTCTGGCGTTCCCCACAGCGTTGCAAGTCGCTCGACGACGTGAGGAAAGCGCGCTTCGAGCTTGTGCGGATAGCGGTCCATGTTGTTGGCGAGGATCGTCGCCAGACGCTCGTTCATCTTGATTGCCTCCAACCGGTTGCCGCTTCACAATACGCGCCTTGCAGCGCTTTCGCCACTCGGGGCCATACGAGTTCGCCGCTCGCTTCGAGAGGGAGATTCCGGTTTGGGAGAAATTGACGTGGGTCAATCGCTGCATTGCGTCATTCCCTAAACTCGCCTGCTTCCCTTGTTGCCGTTACGCCCGGCCTGCACGGCGCCGTTTTTCCCGCATACATGAACGCCCCGGCACCTGAAATCCCAACCGTCGATAACACTATTGACGCCAACTGCTACCACTGCGGTTTGCCGGTGCCGGGCGGCACGCGGTATCGGGTGCGCATCGACGGATCGGATCGACGCATGTGCTGCGCTGGCTGCGAGGCTGTCGCACAGGCGATTGTTTCCAGTGGACTGGATGAGTACTACAAGCATCGTGATGCGATGCCGGAATCGCAGCGCGAGGCGCTGCCGGATTCGCTGAAGGATCTCGGCTTGTTCGATCATCCGGATTTCCAGAAGACCTTCGTACGGCCGACCTCTGAATTCGAGCGCGAGGCGGCGCTAATCCTCGAAGGCATCACTTGTGCGGCCTGTGTCTGGCTGAACGAGTCACATCTTGCGCGCCAGCCCGGTGTGACCGGGGTCGAGATCAACTATGCAACCCATCGCGCACGCGTGCGTTGGGACAGTCGCGTGACGCGCCTGTCATCGTTGCTGGAAGCGATTGCCGCAATCGGTTATCACGCCCATCCCTACGATGTGACGAAATCGGAGGAGCTGTCGCAGCGCGAGCGGCGGCAGGCGCTATGGCGCGTGTTTGTTGCCGGGTTCGGCATGATGCAAGTCATGATGTACGCCGTGCCGGTCTATCTTGCCGACGGCGACATGACGCCGGACATCGAGCAACTGATGCGCTGGGCGAGCCTGATTCTGACCCTGCCTGTCGTTGTGTATTCCGCTGCGCCGTTCTTCATTCGCGCGTGGCGCGACATCCGCCTGCTGCGCGTGGGCATGGATGTCCCCGTTGCGCTGGGCGTCGGCAGCGCGTTCGCAGCGAGTTGCTGGGCGACGCTCACCGGCGCCGGCGAAGTCTATTTCGATTCGGTCACGATGTTCGTGTTCTTCCTGCTGGGAGGGCGCTATCTGGAGATGATCGCCCGCCAGAAATCGGTGCGCGGTGTCGAGCAGCTTGCCAAGGCATTGCCGGCATTCGCCTGGCGGCTCGCTGCGTACCCGTCGCTCGAAGCCGAGCGTGTGCCGGTGGGCGATCTCTGCGTGGGCGACGTCGTGCTGGTCAAGCCGGGCGAGGCCGTCCCGGCTGATGCGAAAGTCATGCAGGGCACGAGTGAACTCGATGAGTCGCTGCTCACGGGTGAGTCGCGACCCGTGCTCAAGTCTGCCGGCGATGCCGTGACCGGCGGCACAACCAACACTGCAAGCCCGCTGGTGCTGCAGGTCGAGCACGTTGGCGAGTCGACGCGGCTGGCTGCGATTCAACGTTTGATCGAGCGTGCAAACGCCGAACGCCCGCGTGTCGTCGAGACTGCCGATCGTGTGGCGACGGTCTTCGTCGCAGCGCTGCTGGTCCTGGCGACAGCGACGGGCCTGTACTGGTGGCATGCGGATCCGTCGCGCGCCCTGTGGATCTTCGTCGCGGTACTGGTGGTCAGCTGCCCCTGCGCGCTGTCGCTTGCGACCCCGGCCGCACTGACCGTTGCGACAGGCGCCATGTCCCGCCATGGCCTGCTGATCACGCGAGGCCACGCCATCGAAACGCTTGCCCGTGCCGATCACTTCGTGTTCGACAAGACCGGAACGCTGACGATGGGCCGGTTGCAACTGGTGCAGACGACAGTGTTGCGAGATGTCGATGCGCAGCGTGCGCTGTTGATCGCCGCCGCGCTCGAGCAGGGCTCGGAGCATGCGGTTGCGCAGGGCATTCGCGCGGCGCTGCCGGCAGACAGTGTGCTCGAACCGGTGACCGATCTCATGGCGGTGACGGGGCGCGGTGTCGAGGGGCGCATCGCGGGAAAACGCATGCGCCTCGGGCGCGTGGAGTTCGCGCAGGAGCTTCACGGAGGGCCACTGCCCGTCGCGCCGGAGTCCGATACGGTCGCGACGATGGTCGCCCTTGCCGATGAGGGCGGGTGGATCGCGATGTTCGTCCTGACCGATGTGCTGCGCCCCTATGCTGCCGAACTGGTACGTGATCTCGAAGCCGCCGGCGTCCATGTGAGCCTGGTTTCGGGCGACGAACCGGCAACGGTTGCGTCCTTCGCGGCGTCGCTGGGGATCGAAGACGCGCACGGGGGGGTGAGCCCGCAAGGCAAGCATGCTTTTATCGAGGCGCTGCAGCGGGACGGGCGCATCGTCGCGATGGTCGGAGACGGTGTCAACGACGCGCCTGTGCTGGCACGTGCTCAGGTGTCGATTGCGATGGGCGGTGGGACGGAGCTGGCGCGCAATCAGGGCGACATCGTGCTGCTGTCCGAGCGGCTGGACGCACTGATGCGCGGCCGCTTGCTCGCGAGGCGGGCGGAACGCATCATTCGGCAGAACCTTTGGTGGTCGTTTGGATACAACTTCGTCGCCATTCCCATGGCGATGACCGGCTTGATCACACCCTGGATGGCGGGCATCGGCATGTCTTCGAGTTCTTTGCTGGTCGTACTCAATGCGCTTCGCCTGCAGCGCCGGAACGGAGAGTAGCCGTGGAAATCATGTACCTTCTGGTTCCGCTGTCGGTGGTGCTGGTGTTCGTCATTGGCGCGGTGTTCTGGTTTTCGCTTCGGGGTGGACAGTTCGATGACCTGGAAGGGCCTGCCTATCGCATTCTGATGGATGACGACAAGCCCCTCGATGCCCGCGCCAAGGCATCCGACGGCGCCGGGGCGCAGAGCGAGCCTTAGTATCACGTGATCGATCCGTGGTGCTACCATGGATCCGCATTCTGCCCGACTCGAAGGGGAGGAAATTCGACATGTCAGCACGACGCGCAACCGAAAGCTCCGCGACCGACCCGATCAAAGTCATCGAGCGCAAGGACGGGTTTTATTGGCGCGACGAGGAGACCGGTGCGGAACTCGGCCCTTTCCCGAGTGCAGCGGCGGCGCGTGCCGATGCGCGTGCGTTAGATGACGACGTCGACATGGAGCCGTCGGGTCAATCGCTGCGCGAGGCCGAAGACGAGTTGGGCATTTCCGACTGGATCGATCCCGAGACCGGCGAGCCGGCCGAGGGTCATTCGCCGCATATCGAAGACAACTGAAAGTCTTCGCCTTCCCGTCGCGGAAGGATTCCGTCCTCCCGCATCCCTTTCCAGTATCCAACGCATAGCCAATCACGGTTCGGCTCGAAATCGCGCCAAAGCCGGATATGGCAGTGCCACATATTTGACTTGGGTCAAACCGCGCTGCCCCCTCCATCCCCACAATTCGTCCGTGGTTAATCTTTGACGCAAAGGGGATAAGAGCATGAAAAAAGTTATGGCGCTGTCGGCCCTGATCGCAACGGGTCTGCTTGCCGCACCAGCGGTTCAGGCCGCCGAAGGCCCGTTGATGATGCGTGTGCGTGCGCTCAGCATGGGCGTCGATAACGACAACTCGCACAGCGCGGGGCAAGTGGTTAATAGCGGCAATCCGTTGAAGGCAAACGACAAGATCTTCCCGGAAATCGATTTCACGTATTTCATTACGCCGAATATCGCAGCCGAACTGATTCTGACGTATCCCCAAAAGCACGACATCAAGTTCGGTGGGGTCAAGATCGGTGATGTCAAGCATCTGCCGCCGACGCTTACGCTCCAGTATCACTTCCTTCCGGAAGGCACGGTTCGTCCGTATGTCGGTGCCGGCATCAATTACACGCGGTTCATGAGCGTCCATATCAATGCTCAGCCTGCGGTGGGTATTAATTCGCCGATCGACATCGATCGCAACAGCTTCGGCTTGGCCGGACAGGCCGGCGTCGACTTCAAGGTCGCCGACAATTGGTTTGTCAACCTCGATGCGAAGTACGTGAAGATCGAGGCGAAGGATGTCCGTATCACCGGCGGCGCGCTTGCTGGCACCAAGGTTACCGATCTGAAGATCGACCCGTGGCTGCTGTCAGTCGGTGTTGGCTATCGTTTCTAGAGTTTGTCTCTCTGTTGGGGTTGGGGGTGCGCGAGAGCGCACCCTTTTTTTTGCCCTGAACGGACCTGAGTCTCGAGATTCGGTTCGTTGCGGTTTAAAATAGCGGTGTTGCGGTGCATCGGCAATTTTGATCTGAATCAACTTGGCGATTTGTCCCGAAGGTATCCTCCCCAATCGACTCTGTCGCCGTACGGCTACAGTCGGCAGTTTCCCGGTATGTTCTTTCAATGAGGTGATAACACATGTCAACGCAAGCGACTTATAACTACAAAGTCGTGCGCCAGTTCGCCGTGATGACGGTGATCTGGGGGATCGTGGGCATGCTGGTCGGCGTAATCGCTGCCGCCCAGCTTGTCTGGCCCCAGCTCAGTGTCGTCGAGTGGCTGTCGTACGGGAGGCTGCGTCCGCTTCATACCAACGCGGTCATTTTCGCGTTCGGTGGAAGTGCGCTGTTTGCGACGTCGTATTACGTCGTCCAGCGCACGTGTCATACGCGTCTGTTCGCGGATGGCTTGGCGGCATTCACGTTCTGGGGTTGGCAAGTGGTCATTCTGCTTGCTGCCGTGACGCTTCCGCTCGGTTTCACGACCGGCAAGGAATACGCCGAACTCGAGTGGCCGATCGACGTGCTCATCACCGTGGTATGGGTTTCTTACGCCATCGTGTTTTTTGGCACCATTGCCAAGCGCAAGACGCCGCACATCTATGTGGCGAACTGGTTCTTCGGCGCCTTCATCCTGACCGTTGCGCTGCTCCACTTGGTCAATAGTTGCGAAGTGCCGGCCGGCCTTTGGAAGTCCTACTCCTGCTACGCAGGCGTTCAGGATGCCATGGTGCAGTGGTGGTACGGACACAACGCGGTGGGCTTCTTCCTGACCGCCGGCTTCCTCGGCATGATGTACTACTTCGTGCCGAAGCAGGCCGAGCGCCCGGTCTATTCGTATCGCCTGTCGGTGGTTCACTTCTGGGCGCTGATCTTCACCTACATGTGGGCGGGCCCGCACCACCTGCACTACACCGCGCTTCCCGACTGGACCCAGTCGATCGGCATGCTGTTCTCGCTGATCCTGCTGGCGCCGTCGTGGGGTGGCATGATCAATGGCATCATGACGCTCTCCGGCGCGTGGCACAAACTGCGCACCGATCCGATCCTGAAGTTCCTGATCACCTCGCTGTCGTTCTACGGCATGTCGACCTTCGAAGGTCCGATGATGTCGATCAAGACGGTGAATGCGCTGTCGCACTATACCGACTGGACCGTCGGCCACGTGCACTCGGGCGCGCTCGGCTGGGTGGCCTTCATCTCGATCGGGTCCATCTATTATCTGATCCCGCGCATGTTCGGACGCACCGAGATGTACAGCACCAGGCTGATCACGCTGCATTTCTGGATCGCGACCATCGGCGTCGTTCTCTACATTGCCTCGATGTGGATTGCCGGCGTGATGCAGGGCCTGATGTGGCGCGCGACCAACCCGGACGGCACGCTGACCTACTCCTTCGTCGAGTCGGTCAAGGCGTCCTATCCGTTCTGGACAATCCGTCTGCTGGGTGGCGTGATGTTCCTGACCGGCATGCTGATCATGCTCTACAACACGATCAAGACCATCGCGGGCCAGAAGGCCTACGAAGCGCCGGTCTTGGCGCCTGCGCACGCCTAATTGGAGCGAATCATGGCTGAAGCAAGCAAACACGAGTTTATCGAGAAGAATGTCGGCTGGATGATCATCCTGATCATCCTGACCGTCGCAGTCGGCGGCCTGGTGGAAATTGTTCCGCTCTTCTTCCAGAAGTCGACCACGACGCCGATCGCAGGCCTCAAACCCTACGATCCGGTGCGCTTGGCTGGACGCGACGTTTACATCCGCGAAGGCTGCTACAACTGCCACTCGCAGATGATCCGTCCGTTCCGTGCCGAGACTGAACGCTATGGCCACTACTCGGTCGCCGGAGAGTATGTGTATGACCATCCTTTCCAGTGGGGTTCGAAACGTACGGGCCCCGATCTGGCACGCGTTGGTGAGCGCTATTCTGACCAGTGGCATCGCGTTCACCTGCTGAATCCGCGCGACGTGGTACCGGAGTCGAACATGCCTGCGTACTACTGGCTCGATCGGCCGGTCAAGGCTGATGGCATTGAAGCCAAGATGACGGCGCTAACCAAGGTGGGTGTTCCCTACACTGCCGAGGAAATCGCCGGTGCGAAAAAGGCGCTAGAGGGCAAGACGGAACTCGACGCACTGATTGCCTATCTGCAGGGTCTGGGCACCCAGCTCAAGAACGTCAAGTAATCGGGCGGAGGCACGGATGGACATCAACGACGCGCGCTCGATCATCACGGTTCTGAGCTTCGTCCTCTTTCTCGGCATCGCCTGGTGGGCTTTCCACGGCCGCAACAAGGCGCGGTTCGAGGAGGCTGCCAACCTGCCTTTCGCCGATGACGATGACGACCGGGCTGCCTTGGCGGCTCGCGGTTCGACTACTCAAGGAAAAGCATCATGAGTGATTTCGTAAGCAGTTTCTGGAGCGTTTACGTCGCGGGGCTGACGGCACTGTCGATCCTGTTCTGCGCGTTCGTCCTCTGGGCGAACATGACGAAGAAGCAGGCGGGACCGGTGGAAACCCACGGACACGTCTGGGACGAGACGCTGGAGGAGTACAACAACCCCCTGCCTGGCTGGTGGAAATGGCTGTTCTGGATCACGATCGTCTTTGCGATCGTGTACTTGGCGGTCTATCCGGGATTCGGCAGCAACAAGGGTGCGTTCGGGTGGAGTTCCGTGGGCCAGTACGAGAAGGAGATGCAGACGGCGAACGAAAAGTATGCGCCGATCTTCAACAAGTACGCAGCGATGGATCTAAAGGCGGTCGCGGCCGACGCCGAGGCAAAGGCCATGGGCGAGCGCCTGTTCCTGACGTACTGCGCGCAATGCCATGGATCGGCGGCTCAGGGGGCAAAAGGCTTCCCGAACCTGACCGATTCCGACTGGCTCTATGGTGGCGAGCCGGAAACCATCAAGACGACCATCCAGGGCGGCCGCAATGGCGTAATGCCGCCGTTCGGCCAACTCGGTGCAGAATCGGTCAAGGACGTGGCCAACTACGTCCGATCGCTCTCTGGCCTGGCTGCCGACGGTCTGCGTGCCGAGCGCGGCAAGGCGGTGTTCGAGCAGAACTGCGTGGCCTGCCATGGCCCCGAAGCCAAGGGCACGCCAGCACTCGGCGCACCGAACCTGACCGACAAGGTCTGGCTCTATGGTTCGTCCGAAGCGACCATCATCGAGACGGTCACGGGCGGCCGCAACAACCGCATGCCGGCGTTCCAGGAATTTCTGGGCGACGCCAAGGTCCACCTGTTGGCAGCCTATGTGCTCGGGCTGTCCGGCGGCGCAAAACAATAATGCAATCGCAACCCCGGGGCACAGCCCCGGGGTTTTTTGCCATCCCCATCAGTGTTTTCTGATATAGAATTGTCATGAACGATCCTGCTCCTGCCCCCGCGGGCAAAGTTATCCCCGTCGTTCCGGTTGTCGAAGATGCGTTGTATGAGGTGCGCAAGCGCATCTATCCGCGCTCGGTCAGCGGGGCGTTCGCCACCTGGCGCTGGATTCTGGTCTGGTTCACGCAGATTCTTTTCTACGGGCTGTGCTGGCTCGACTGGAACGGTCGCCAAGCCGTTCTTTTTCACCTCGTCGAACGCAAGTTCTACATCTTCGGCTGGGTATTCTGGCCGCAGGACGTGTTCTTCCTCGCACTGATCCTGATCATCTCGGCGTTCGCGCTTTTCCTGTTCACCGCGGTTGCCGGCCGACTCTGGTGCGGCTATGCCTGCCCGCAAACGGTCTATACCGAAATCTTCATGTGGATCGAGGAGAAGATCGAGGGGGATCGCTCGAAACGCATGAAACTCGACGAACAGCCGATGAGCGCGCGCAAGTTCCGCATCAAGGCGACCAAGCAGTTCGCCTGGATCGCCTTCGCTCTGTGGACCGGATTCACCTTCGTCGGTTATTTCACGCCGGTCAGGGAGCTGACGCAGTCGATCGCGAGCTGGTCGCTTGGCCCGTGGGAGACGTTCTGGATTTTCTTCTACGGTTTCGCCACCTACGGCAATGCCGGTTACATGCGCGAGCAGGTCTGCAAGTACATGTGTCCGTATGCACGTTTCCAGGGCGTGATGTTCGATCCCGACACCCTCATCATCACCTACGATGCCGAGCGCGGTGATCCGCGCGGCGCGCGCAACAAGAAGCTCGACTACAAGTCGGCCGGCCTCGGTGACTGCGTCGATTGCGGCATTTGTGTCCAGGTCTGCCCGACCGGCATCGACATCCGCAAGGGGCTGCAATACGAATGCATTGGCTGCGCGGCATGCATCGACGCCTGCGACCAGGTGATGGACAAGATGAACTACCCCAAAGGCCTGATCCGGTATTCGACCGAGCATGCGATCAAGGAGCATTGGGGGAAGAAGGAAATCATTGCCCACCTCATGCGGCCACGGACTTTCATCTACACGGGTATCCTGGGCATCGTCGTTGCGGGCTTCATCTACGGACTGACCACCCGCATTCCGCTGCGCGTGGACGTGATACGCGACCGGGCGTCGCTGGCACGCGAGGTCGAGGATGGCAAGATCGAGAACGTGTTCCGGCTGCAGGTCATGAACACGGCAGAAGAGACTCGACGTTTCGCCTTGGGCGTCAGCGGGTTGAGCGGCATCGAGCTCGGCTCCGACGCGGTGGTTGAGGTGCCGGCGGCCACCACCAAGGGTGTGGTCGTTCGCGTACTCGCACCTGGCGATGCAGGCAAGACCGGCTCGAATCCGATCTTCTTCGAGATCAAGGCGATCAATCACGAGGAAGTCTTTGTCCGAGAGAAGACGACTTTCCTGCTGCCATGAAGACGCCCGCACAACCTGCCACCGCCTGGTACAGCCACCCGTGGCCCTGGATCTTCATCGGCATGCTCGGGGCCACGGTGATTGCCGGGATGGTGACACTGTGGATCGCAATAGATTCCAACGACGGCTTGGTCGCGGACGATTATTACAAGCAGGGTCTTGGCATCAACAAGCAACTGGCGCGCGGCGAGCGCGCGCAGGCGATGGATTTACGGGCGATGCTGCGCATCCATCAGGATGGCGTCTCGGTGGCGCTCAGCGCGCGTGACGTTGCACAGTTGCCGAAACGCTTGAAGCTCGTACTTGCGCATCCGACGCGGGGCGGGCTGGACCGTACCGTCGTACTCGAACAAGAAGGCTCCGAATGGCGGGGCCGGACAGAGCCGCCCTCGCCGGGGCGCTGGATCGTCACGCTGGAAGACGATGCCGGCACCTGGCGGCTGGACGCGGCCGCGGTGTTTCCCCAAGACAGAGAGATCGTGCTTTCCGCAGCACCTTTCAAACCAGTCGACTAGGGGGACTACCATGGCCTTGGACCTGTTATTCAAATCCGATATCGGACTGCTGAGCCTGTTCACCATCGGTTTCGTCATTGTGATGGGCGTCTATCTGGGACGCTACGCCGCGAAGAAGATGGACGAGGACGAGCGCAACGCCCACTGAGGCCCGATGTCTTCCGCGGAGGAGGCGTTCCACAGCATGCAGCGACTGATACAAGTACTCTGGCCGTCGTTCATCGTTGCCGGCCTCGCCGAGGTGGCGTTCTTCACCTTGATCGATCCGCAGGAACTCTACCTCCTTGGCGAGCCGGTCCATTTCTCGACGCTCGCGACCTACTCGATCGGTTTCTTCGGCTTCTGGGCGATCTGCATCACGTCGAGCTGGGCGACCTGCTTCTTCCAGCGGCGAGCGAGCGAGATCAACGGCCTGCCGGACGGCGGCGAGGTTTCCGGAGACCGGCAATCGGGTTGCGCCTGAGTTGGCACGCCGGGAAATGTCGCCGTCGCACTGTGCGTGCGGCAGTGGCGCGCCCTATGCGCTCTGCTGTCAGCCGCTGATCGAGGGGGAGCGCCTCGCGGGCGATGCGCTGGCGCTGATGCGCTCGCGTTACGTCGCCTATACGCAGCAATGCGAAGCCTATCTGCTCGCGACCTGGCATGCCACGACGCGACCGGCTTCGCTGGCGTTCGGTCAGGGTTCTCCGCAGAAATGGCTCCGGCTCGAGGTGCTGCGCCATCAGCCTGACACGCCGGATGCAGGCCTTGCCATCGTTGAATTCGTCGCCCGATACAAGGTCGGCGGGCGAGCCCATCGCCTGCACGAGATCAGCCGCTTCGTCGAGGAAGATGGGCGGTGGTATTACGTGGATGGCGAATTGCGCCAGGCCGACGCATAACCTGGCTCAGGAAATTGCAATCGGACGGCCTGCGATGCGCATTGGGAGGTCGTCTCAGGGCTGGCATCGCCCCGTGCCGCATGGACAAAGGCGATGCAGCATGGCACCTTGGAGAGCAGCTGTACATGCGCCTTCCAGGCAGGTGCCCCGCGAGGCTGCCGTTCAGCGATAGACGAGGACCGGGATCTTGGAGTGCGTGAGCACCTTCTGCGTCTCGGAACCGAGCAACAGACCTGCCAGCCCGCGCCGTCCGTGCGAGGCCATGAAGATCATGTCGCAGCCGTTGGCCTGCGCCGCATTGATGATGGCTTCGTAGGGCACTTCGCTCGGGCCGGTGGCAAGGCCGTACTCGACACCGCCTTCCTTGGCGAAGGCTTCGCAACGCTTGAGGATATCGTTCGCCGTCGCTTCCGCGGCCTTGGCGAACTGCTGCGGCGTTGTCGGGTCGATCAGTGCGCCTTCGCCGAAGAACTGCGCCGGATAGTCGGGCTGCGCATAGAAGAACGTCACCTTGGCCCCGATCGCCTTGGCGAAATCCACTGCGCGCAAGGCTGTATCCCCGGACAGTGTCGAGCCGTCGGTCGGTACCAGAATGTGCTTGAACATGATGTGCTCCGCCAAGGGTTGAGTGCAGGAAGATTATAGTAGGGAGTCGGTCGGCTGCCCGATTGACCCAGATCAACGTGATTCGGCGCGCCACGCGCCAACCTGAGCCATGCGAATCCGCTTTCTCGGTGCGGCCGGTGAGGTAACCGGGTCGTGCTTTCTCGTCGAATACGGCGAGCTTCGTTTTCTCGTCGATTGCGGTCTGTTTCAGGGCGGCCGCAATGCCGATCTGAAGAACCTGCGCGCACTCGATTTCGGCGAGGGCTTCGGCGTGAAGCAGATCGCCTTCGTGCTGCTTACGCATGCCCATCTCGATCACTGCGGCTTGCTGCCGCGTCTGGCGGCGCTCGGGTTCAAGGGGCCGATTCATGCCACGCATGCGACCGTCGACCTCGCCAAGGTGATCCTGATCGACTCGGCGCACATTCAGGAGAAGGAAGCCGAGTGGCTCAACCGCCATCGACATGCGCGCCATGCGCGCCGCGGCTACGACGAGGCGCCGCTTTACACCGTTGCGCAGGCGCAGGCGACGCTGCGCCAGTTCCGGGGCGTTGGGTACGACCAGGCGTTCGAGCCTGCACCCGGCGTGCGCGTGGTGATGCGCGATGCCGGCCACATCCTCGGTTCTGCCATCGTCGAGGTCGAACTCGGGGAGGGTGCGGCGATGCGCAGGCTCGTTTTCTCCGGCGACCTCGGGCAACCCGGGCGGCCCGTGTTGCGCGACGCGACGCCGGTTGCCCACGCCGACTTGCTGGTGGTCGAATCCACCTACGGCAATCGACTGCACCGGCCGCTCGATGCCACGCTCGACGAGTTGGTGGTTGCGCTGGAGCGCACGCTCAAGGGCGCGCGAGGCAACGTGGTCATCCCCTCCTTCGCGGTCGGGCGAACGCAGGAACTGCTGTTCGTGCTGACGCGCCTGACGCGGGAAGGGCGCCTGCACGGCCTCAATGTTCATGTAGATTCGCCGATGGCGCTGGCTGCGACCGAAGTCACCCTCCGCCACCCGGAACTGCTCGATGGCGAGGCACACGAGCTGATGGCATGGCAGAAAGGGCACCCCAAGGATCCGCGCATCCACTTCGTGCAGGATGTCGAAGAATCGATGGCGCTCAATACCGTGCGCGGCGGTGCCATCGTCATATCGGCCAGCGGCATGTGCGAAGCCGGGCGCATCAAGTACCACCTGCTTCACAACCTGCCAAGGCCCGAGTGCGCGATCGTGATCGTCGGCTTCCAGGCCGCCGGCACGCTCGGTCGCCGGCTGGTCGACGGCGCGCGCCGTGTCACGCTGTTCGGCAAATCCGTGCAGGTGCGAGCAACGATCCACACCATCGGCGGCTTGTCCGCTCATGCCGACCAGGCCGCATTGCTCGGCTGGCTGCGCGGGTTCCGTCATCCACCGCGGCAGACTTTCGTGGTGCACGGCGAACTCGAAACCGCGCAATATTTTGCCGGCAAGATTCGCGACGATCTCGGCTGGACGCGTGTGGATGTCCCCGCACAGGGTGACCAGGCGAACATTGAAACAAGGAACATGGAATGAATATCCCCAAACCGCCGGAGTTTCTCAATCCCACGCAGTCGCTGAACCAGTTGCATCAGAATGTCGTCGCCTGCATCGACCCGCTCGGCATGGCCGAACCGCTGCTGCACGCGCAGATAGCCTGGCTCACCCATCCGCAGGAGCTGTCGGAGCATCTGGCGAAAGTCTCCAGCCAGTTGTGGCAATTGCAGTGGCACACCTGGCAGCGCGCCTTCGGCCTGCCGAGCGACGACCCCGTGCACCCGCACGAGGATGACACGCGCTTCAGCGACCCGGTGTGGAAAGAGTCCGCCACCTGGGATCTGGTCAAGGAATGGTATCTGCTCGCCACCCACGGCGTGCAGGACATGCTCTATGCAACGCCCGGCATGTCCGGGCGCGAGCGGCGACGCGCGGCGTTCTGGTGGCGCAAGTGGCTCAACCTGATTGCGCCGACCAACTTCTTCTGGACCAATCCGGTGGCGATGCGCAAGGCGTGCGAAAGCAACGGCCAGAGTGTGATCGACGGCATGCGCAACTTCTTCGCCGACGTCGAGGCGGGCGACGTGCGCATGACCGATCCTGTGCACTTCAAGGTCGGCGTGAATCTCGCGACGACGCCGGGGTCGGTCATCTTCCGCAACGAGCTACTCGAGCTGATCCACTTTGCACCGACGCAAAAGAAGGTGCACGCGGTACCGGTGCTGATCGTCACGCCGTGGATCAACAAGTACTACGTGCTCGACCTGAACGCCAAGAAGAGCATGGTGCGCTGGCTGGTCGACCAGGGCATGGATGTGTACATCACGAGCTGGCGGAATCCGCCCGCAGCGATGCGCGACACCACCTTCGACGACTATCTGACCCAGGGAGTCGATGCGGCAGTCGGTGCGGTGCGCGCCTTCACCGGGCAGAAGCAGGTCCATGCGACGGGCTATTGCATCGGCGGTACTGCACTGTCGATCTACATGGCCTGGGCGAACCGCCGGTACGGCGCCGACCAGATGCCGGTCGCCCACTGGACGTTGTTCACGACGCTGGTCGATTTTCACAAGCCGGGCGACATCGAGGTATTCGTCGACGAGGCCAGCGTGCGTTACCTGTCTCGCGTGATGGCCCAACGCGGCTACCTCGACGGGCGCGAAATGGCGGCGTCGTTCCGCCTGCTGCGCGCCAACAGCCTGGTCTGGCACTACGTGGTGCACGGCTGGCTCTACGGCGAGAAGCCGCCACCATTCGACATCATGTACTGGAACATGGACAGCACGCGCATGCCGTACGCGATGCACAGCTGGTACCTGAACGAGCTTTACCTCAAGAATCGCCTGATCCAGAAGGACGCGCTGACCATTGCCGGGCAGCCGATCGACCTCGAACGGATCACCCAGCCGCTCTATGCCGTGGGGGCGGAGGACGACCATATCGCGCCCTGGGAGCAGGCGTTCCGCATCAACCACTATGCGATGGCGCCCAAACGCTTCGTGCTGAGTTCGTCGGGCCACATTCTCGGGATCGTCAATCCGCCGGTCGATCCGCCGAAACGCAGCTTTCGCGCCGGCGAGGCGCATCGCGCCGACAACGCGCGGGACTGGTTTGCACGCAACGAACCAGTCTCGGGCTCGTGGTGGATGGACTGGATGGCGTGGCTCAAGCCGCAAGCCGGTAAAATGGTGCCTGCCCGTCCGGCATCGAGTGAAGCGTTCCCGCAAATTGCCGCTGCGCCGGGCGATTACGTCGTCGAGCCGTGAGCAGGTCGACCTGAATGAAGCACACGAGGGCCAGTCCACGATATGGTTCGCACTGCCGGAACTTGCCCCTGATTTTGGCCACCCATGTTCGGATTTACCCCTGAAGAGATCGAGGCCATAGGCCTGCCGCTGTCCCTGACCGTCCTGATGGTCTGGATGCTCCTGATCATCTGGAACCTGGCCAAGGAATCCAAGGCGGGAAAGTTCGGCACCTTCGTGCTGTTTTTCGTGCTGAGCTTCGGCATGCTCGGTTTCATTGCCAAGTCCATCATCCAGAAAATCATCGGGCTGTAGGCCCGTACCAAGGAAAAACACCATGTCGCAGTTCGACAATGTCAGTGTGGTCAAGAAGGCCAACGTCTATTTCGACGGCAAGTGCATCAGTCATACCGTGACGTTCGCCGACGGCACGCGCAAGACGATCGGCGTGATCTTTCCGTCGCTCCTGACCTTCAATACCGGCGCGCCCGAGATTATGGAACTCAACGCCGGCACCTGCCGCATCCGGATCAAGGGCGAGGGCGAATGGAAGACTTATTCCGGCGGGCAGGAATTCGCGGTGCCCGGCAATTCGAGTTTCGACATCGAGACGCTGGAAATGCTCGATTACGTTTGCCACTTCGGCTGACCGGATGCGCATGGCCGCGTTCGTGCTCATGCTGTCGGCCGTCGTTGCCCTGTTGGCATTGATCGGTCCCGGGGTGCGCGAATGGTGGCTTGTGGACCGCTGTCTGGACGCTGGCGGTCGTTGGGATTATCAATCGGCGCGCTGCAACGTGCCGGCGCGATGACTGTTGCTGGAGTTCACCATGCCTTCGTTCGATATCGTTTCGGAAGTCGATCAGGTCGAGATGCGCAATGCGGTCGATCAAGCCAACAAGGAAATCACCAACCGCTTCGACTTCAAGGGTTCCGATGCACGCATCGAGCAGGCGGAGAAGCTGCTGACCCTGTTTGCGGACGACGAGTTCAAGCTTGACCAGGTTTACGACGTCCTGACAGGCAAGCTCGGCAAACGCGGTGTCGATGTGCGCTGCCTTGACCGCCAGGACGTGCAGAAGGTCAGCGGCAACAAGGTCAAGCAGGAGGTGAAGCTCAAGATCGGTGTCGAGGTCGAGCTCGGCAAGAAGATCGTGCGCATCCTCAAGGACAGCAAGCTCAAGGTCCAGGCGAGCATCCAGGGGGACGCGGTGCGCGTGTCTGGTGCCAAGCGGGACGTGCTTCAGGAGGCGATCGCGCTGGTCAAGAAATCGATCACCGATACGCCGCTGCAGTTCGGCAACTTCCGCGACTGATCAGGCGGGCTGGTCCGGCTCGCTATGGACGAGTCCGCGGTAGGCATGCCAGCTCGCATGCCCGATGACCGGCATCGTGACGATAATGCCGATGTAGAAAGTCCATAGTCCGAGCAGCGTCAAGGTCGTGATCAGGCCGGCCCACACCAGCATGGCCGCCGGATTCTGTGCGACTGCGAGCACGCTGGTCCTCATTGCCGTCAGGGCGTCACAGTTGCGATCGAGCAACATTGGAATCGACACCACGGACAACACGAACACCACGGCTGCAAAGACCGATCCGGCTGCGGTATAGACGATCAGAAACGCCGTGTGTTTCATTGCCACTGTGTCGGCAATGAACTGCGTCAGGCTGGGGGATTCCTTGCCGTAGAAGGCATCGAATATCGTCAGTGCAACACCCGTCCACGCCAGCATCACCAACCCGAGAATCGCCCCCATGATCGCGAACTGGTTTGCGTTCTCGTGCCATGCGACCGTTGTAGGCCCCAACGCCACCTCTTCGCCGCGCTCGATGCGGCGTGAAATGTCGTAAAGCCCGATCGCGACGAACGGGCCCGCTAGCAGGAATCCCGAGGTGAGCGTGGCGATGTACTTCACTTCCTGGCGCGTGTAGAAGAACAGCAGAAAGCCCATCGCCGCAATGCACGCACCATAGAAAAGGCTGGCGAACGGTTTCGCACGCATGTCACGCAGGCCGCGAACCAGCCAGCCGAACGGCTCGCCGACAGGCACGGTGCGGACTTCCGGCAGCGTGGCCAGGGGGGCGAGTGTGGCGTGGGTCTGCGGCATCCTCTGTCTCCGGTTGGCGGGCTCATTGCTGGCTGGCCCGTGTTGTTTGCCTCAATGATGAAGCCTGTCGCACTTTGCATCAAGCGGGCAGGATCGTTGGTCGAACCAGAACGCCTCGCTTGGCAGTGGCCGGTCGTATGGCAGAATCGCCGGATGTCATCGACTCGACACGTCCGGTTCCGTTCTCATGTCCTGCGCGCTGCGATGCAGGCGGCAGGGCTATTGCTGCTTGCCGTCGTCGCCCCAGTGGGCCGGGCGGCGGACATTGCGGTGGTTGGCCTGTTTCCGGGCAAGGCAGTTCTCGTGATCAACGGCGCGCCGCCACGCACGGTTTCGGTCGGCACCCGCACCCAGGAAGGCATCAAGCTGCTGTCGATCGACGGCGAATCGGCGACAGTGGAAATGGACGGCAAGCGTCACCGTCTGGGCATCGGTGAACAAGCCGTTTCGCAAGGCAGTGCCGACAGCGGTAACATGGTCACCTTGACCGCCGATTCGCGTGGGCATTTCGTCACGTCCGGGATCGTCAACGGTGCTTCGGTGCGCTTCCTCGTGGACACCGGCGCAACCATGGTTTCGCTCGGCGCCGGTGACGCTGCGCGCGCGGGTCTCGACATGCGCCGGGGCGAGCCGGTGACGACGATGACCGCGAATGGTCCGGCCCAGGCGTTCAAGATGCGCATTGCCTCGATGCGCGTCGGCGACATCACCTTGTCGGATGTCGAAGCCTTGGTACATGGCCATGACATGCCGGTTGCGTTGCTTGGGATGAGCTTTCTCAACCGCATGGAAATGCGCCGGGATGGCCAGACCATGACCCTGCGGCGCCGGTATTGAATCGACCGATGGCGCAGAGTGACGACCAGGAGAGGCAGCGTCGGCTCGATGCCGAAGCGCTCCGCCGCCACTTCCGCGAGGTGCCGGTGGGGGGCGATGTCGACGAAGAAGGCGCAGCCGGCAGCAGGACGCCCGCTGCTGTGCTGGTGCCCTTGGTCGATCGGGCCGGCGGCCTGAGCGTGCTGCTCACACGCCGCACCGACCACCTCCATGACCATCCGGGGCAGATCGCATTCCCCGGAGGGCGCTGCGAAGAAGGTGATGTGTCTCCGATTCACACTGCGCTGCGCGAAACCGAGGAGGAAATCGGACTTGCACGCCGACATGTCGACGTGCTGGGCCTTTTGCCGCGCTATCTGACCGGAACCGGTTTTGCCGTAACGCCGGTCGTGGCAATCGTTACCACACCATTCGAACTCAGGCTCGATCCGTTCGAGGTGGCAGAGGCTTTCGAGGTCCCGCTGACGTTCCTGCTCGATCCGCTGAATCACCGCCGCCACCGTATCGAAATCCGTGGTGCGCAGCGGGAGTTCTGGGCGATGCCCTTCGGCGACTATTTCATCTGGGGGGCGACGGCGGGCATGTTGCGCAGCCTGTACCGCCATCTGCGGTTGGACTAGGGGGCGAGCCCCGCACGCTGCGCGAACGCATCGGCCGCCTTGGCCCCGCGAACGCGGCGTACGATGTCCTGGCTACGACCGAGAAGGTCGAGCAGCTGCTCGGCGCTTCGGCACTTTTCGATCTGCATGGCGAGTATCTCGCCGTCCGGTCCGAGTGCATCCACGACGGCTGACGCGGCGACGCGCCTGCTCTTGACGAGGTCGACCGCCGAGCCTTCTGCTGCGCTAGCCGGCGCAGCCTGTTCGGATGTCGCGGTTGTCGAGATGGATTCCACGAAGCCCTGCTCGACGAGTTCGTCCAGCAGGAGCGCTGATCCGGCAGGGTCGACGGTTCGTTGCAGGATGGCGGCTAAGTTGAGTTTCCCGTCGACGACGATCAGCACGCTGCGCGCACGCTGCGGAAGGCGAAAAGTGCGGTTCGCCATTTCTTCGAGACCCTTGGCCGTTTTTCGAAGTACCGTGCCGGGATCCAATGCCGCCTCCTTGATGTAATACAATTTTACTTGACTAACTCTAGCACGGTCAGTGCTTTGGCCGGCAAGGCAATCCAGGGGCGCCGTGTGATATCGTGCGCAACGGACTTTCCGCCCAGCCTGCCGTCGATCTGCAGCCTCTATCGTCCCGTCAAAATGTCGCTTTTGTCGCTCATCATTTCCCTGCTGATCGAGCAGGCCCGTCCGTTGCCCGAAACAGTGTGGGGGCGCAAAGGATGGGTGACCCGCTATGCGGATTTCGTCGAGCGCCGCTTCAATGCCGGGGAGGCGACGCATGGCCTGATCGGCTGGCTGGTTGCAGTGCTGCCGCCGGTACTGCTCTCGGCGCTCGTGTTCTTTCTTCTGTACCTCGTTCAGCCCTTGCTCGCGCTCGCTTGGAATATCTTCGTCCTCTATCTCACGATGGGGTTCAGGCAGGTCAGCCATTACTTCACCGAGACCCATGTCGCGCTGCGTGCAGGCGACATTGCGACCGCGCGCGAACGAGTTGGCTCCTGGCGTGGCCGGCTTTCCGATCGCATGTCCTCGTCCGAGGTTGCGCGAGTGGCGATCGAGGAGGCGCTGGTCGCGTCACACCGCCATGTGTTCGCAGTCATCATCTGGTTCATCCTTCTCCCTGGGCCGAGCGGTGCCGTTCTCTACCGGATCGCCGCACATCTTGCGCGCGAATGGGGCGGTCGCAACGATCCGGAATTCGGCGATTTTGGCGTGTTTTCCCGCAAGGCATTTGCGCTGATCGACTGGCTGCCCACGCGCTGCACGGCGGTTGCATTTTCGATCGTGGGGGATTTCGAGGACGCAATCTACTGCTGGCGCACCCAGGCCACACGATGGCCGGACGTGGCATCAGGTATACTTCTTTCGAGTGGGGCGGGTGCAATGGGCGTGCGGCTCGGGATGCCGCTCCACGAAACAGGAGAGGTCGTGGAACGGCCCGAGATGGGGCTCGGCGACGAAGCCGATGCCGATTTCATGCAGAGTGCGATTGGCCTGATCTGGCGAACCTTGGTACTGTTCCTGCTGTTGCTGGCACTGCTTTGGGTCGCAAGCTTGGTCGGGCACTGAAGAGTCAATCCGGAGGGAAGAACGATGGCTGAAAAAAGGGAAGTTGTATTCGTGAGCGCTGTCCGCACGGCGATTGGCGACTACGGTGGTACGTTGAAGGATTTCTCGCCGTCCGATCTCGCGACGCGCGTTGTGAAGGAAGCAATCGCGCGCGGCAAGGTCGATGTCGCGCAGATCGGCCATCTCGTTCTGGGCAACGTGATTCACACAGAACAGCGTGACATGTACGTCTCCCGCGTCGCGGCACTGAACGCGGGCCTGACGAAGGAATCCTGCGCGCTGACGTTGAACCGCCTGTGCGGTTCCGGTTTCCAGGCGGTGATTACCGCGGCCAATGCAATCCAGCTTGGCGATACCGATGCGGCGGTGGCCGGAGGTGTCGAATCCATGAGCCGTGCCGGCTATCTGATGCCTGCGGCACGCTGGGGTGCGCGCATGGGCGATGCAAAGATCCTCGACATGATGGTCGGCGCACTGACCGATCCGTTCGAGACGGTTCACATGGGTATCACAGCCGAGAACGTCGCCGCCAAGTTCGGCATCTCGCGCGACGAGCAAGACGCCTTTGCGGTCGAGAGCCACAAGCGCGCGGCACGAGCGACTGAAGCCGGTCACTTCAAGGACCAGATCCTGCCGGTCGAGATCTCCTCCAAGAAGGGTACCGTCCAGTTCGTGGCTGACGAGCACATCCGCGGCGACGCGAGCGTCGAAGGCATGGCGAAGCTCAAGACCGCCTTCAAGAAGGAAGGTGGGTCGGTGACCGCGGGCAACGCGTCTGGCATCAACGACGGTGCGGCTGCGGTCGTGCTGATGGAAGCCTCGGCTGCTGCCAAGGCAGGCCTGAAGCCGCTGGCGCGCCTGGTGTCTTACGGTGTCGCGGGCGTCGATCCGTCGATCATGGGTACCGGTCCGATTCCGGCGGTCCAACTGGCGCTAAAGCGTGCCGGCCTCAAGGCTTCCGATCTCGATGTCATCGAATCGAACGAAGCCTTCGCGGCGCAGGCGCTGTGCGTGACCAAGGGCCTCGATCTCGATCCGGCAAAGGTCAATCCCAATGGCGGCGCAGTCGCGCTGGGTCATCCGCTTGGCGCGACCGGTGCGATTCTGACTGTCAAGTGCCTGTATGAACTGCAGCGCACCGGCAAGAAGTACGGCCTGATCACCATGTGCATCGGCGGTGGCCAGGGTATCGCCGGCGTGGTCGAGCGCCTCTGATCCGCCCGGCTGACCCACCGAACGCCCCGCTCCGAGCGGGGCGTTTTGTTTTCCGGTTCGGTTGCACCAAGTGAGTTGGATGTCGGCACCGAACTGGTGCGCCACCGATTGATTTTCTGCCGATAGCCATCCTTTCCGGCGGAATTGCGCGCTGCATGGCGTGGCATGTTTATCGCTAATCCAACCTCGAACGGCTACCTGCTTTGCATCGGCGCCGGAACGGGGGTGACATGGGAGCGAATCCTTACAACGAGATGGCGGATGCGGAAGGCCAAGTGCGTCCGCATTACCGAGGGTTCGGTCAGTGGCTGGAGCATACGCCGGCCGAACGGGTGGCACAGAAGCGTGCTGAGGCCGATACGCTGTTCCACCGCGTCGGCATCACCTTTGCCGTCTATGGCGAAGAGGCCGGAACGGAGCGGCTCATTCCTTTCGACATCGTGCCGCGCATCCTGCCCGCTGCCGAATGGAAGTTGCTTTCCGCAGGGTTGCGCCAGCGCGTCAAGGCACTCAACCTGTTTCTCCAGGACATCTACCACGACCAGGAAATTCTCGAGGCAGAACGGATTCCACCCGATCTGATCCTGAAGAACCAGCAATACCGGCCCGAAATGCATGGCATCGACGTGCCCAGCGGCATCTATGCGCACATTGCCGGGGTGGACATCGTGCGCGCGGGCGAGGGCGAGTTCTATGTGCTGGAGGACAACCTGCGCGTGCCGTCCGGCGTGTCCTACATGCTCGAGGACCGCAAGATGATGATGCGCCTGTTCCCCGAGCTTTTTGCGCGCCATGCGGTGGCACCGGTCGAGCACTATCCGGACATGCTGCTAGACAGCCTGCGTGCCGTGGCGCCTCAAGGTGTGGCCGAGCCTACTGTCGTCGTGCTCACGCCCGGCGCCTACAACAGCGCTTACTTCGAGCATGCATTTCTCGCGCAGCAGATGGGGATCGAACTGGTCGAGGGCCAGGATCTGTTCGTCAATGGCGACATGGTGTTCATGCGCACCACCCAGGGGCCGCGCCGCGTCGATGTCATCTATCGTCGCGTCGATGACGATTTCCTGGATCCTCTGGTTTTTCGAAAGGATTCCATGCTTGGCGTTCCGGGCCTGCTGTCAGCGTATCGCAGCGGCAGCGTCACGCTGTGCAATGCCATCGGCACTGGCGTGGCAGACGACAAGTCGGTCTACCCGTTCGTCCCGGAGATGGTGCGCTTCTATCTGGGCGAGGAACCCATTCTCAACAATGTGCCGACCTACATGTTGCGAAAACCGGAGGACCTCAAGTACGCGCTCGCGCATCTGCCGGATCTCGTCGTCAAGGAGGTTCACGGCTCCGGCGGCTACGGCATGCTTGTCGGGCCGGCTTCGACACGGGAACAGATCGAGGCGTTCCGCAAGCGCATCGAGGCTGCGCCGGCCAACTACATTGCGCAGCCGACGCTTGCATTGTCGGCCTGTCCGACCTTCGTCGAGTCGGGCATCGCTCCGCGCCATATCGACTTGCGGCCGTTCGTCTTGTCCGGCCGGGATATCAACATGGTTCCGGGCGGCCTCACGCGAGTTGCGCTGCGCGAGGGATCATTGGTGGTGAACTCGTCGCAGGGCGGTGGCACCAAGGACACATGGGTGCTGGAGAACTGAAATGCTGTCGCGAACAGCCGATCACCTTTACTGGATGGCGCGCTATACCGAACGCGCCGAGAACATCGCACGCATGCTCGACGTGAATTCGCGCATGTCGTTGCTGCCGCAGACGTCCGAACAGATCGAGCAAGGTTGGGGCGCCGTGCTCGGCATCAACGGTCTGCAGGAAACCTACCGCGACCTCCACGGTTCGATTTCACCGGAGAAGGTGCTGCGCTTCATGGTGTTCGATCGCGACAATCCCTCGTCGATTCATTCCTGCCTGTATGCGTCGCGCGAAAACATTCGTGCAGTACGCGGGAGCGTGACGTCGGAGATGTGGGAGATGCAGAACTCGACCTGGCTCGAGTTTCGTGCGCTGAGCCCCGAGAAGGTGATTGGTAGCGACATCGGTGAGCTTTTCGAATGGGTCAAGCATCGTTCGCATCTGTCTCGTGGCGTGACCGTCGGCACGATGCTGCAGGACGAGGCGTTCCGGTTCATCCGGATGGGATCATTCCTGGAAAGGGCGGACAACACTGCGCGTATTCTCGACGTGAAGTATCAGGCAATCGAACTGGGCGCCAAGGAGGGCGATGCCGCGTCCGAGTATTACCAGTGGAGCGCGTTGCTGCGCTCGGTGTCCGGGTTCGAAGCCTATCGCAAGGTCTATCGCGATCTGATCACGCCACGGCGTGTTGCGGAACTGCTGGTTCTGCGTGCCGATATGCCCCGTTCGCTGGCACGCTCGCTCAAGGAGGTCTATACGAACCTCTGCGAAGTCGCGAATCGGCATTCGGGCGAAACCGAACGCCGCGCCGGTGAACTCCACTCATCGCTCCGCTTCGGCCGCATCGAGGATATCTTCGACGTCGGACTTCATGACTACCTGACCGCGTTTCTCGGCAAGACCGCCGATCTCGGCAACCGCATCGCGCAGGATTTCCTCGTCCCGGTCACCGCTGACTGAATCGCAGCCGGCGGCAATGATTGTTCCTGCGCAGGCCCGGGGCTATGATGCGCGCCACCGCAATTCCACGAGATCTTTCATGACTTATTGTGTCGGCATGCTGCTGGATGCTGGTCTGGTGTGCCTTTCGGATTCGCGCACCAACGCCGGCGTCGATCACATCAATACTTTCCGGAAGATGCACGTGTTCGAGAAGACGGGCGAACGCGTCATCGTCCTCATGACGGCCGGCAATCTGGCGATCACTCAGTGCCTGGTGAATATCCTGAGGGAAGCCCTTTCCAGCGAAACAGGCGAGCCCAACCTATACAACGTTTCGAACATGTTCGAGGCGGCCCGATGCGTGGGCGAGGCAGTTCGCGAGGTGCACAAGCGCGATGCGTCTGCCCTCAAGGAGTTCTCGATCGACTTCAGTGCATCGTTCATCCTCGGCGGCCAGATCCGAGGAGAACAGCCAAGGCTGTTCAGCGTCTATGCGGCGGGAAATTTCATCGAGGCCACGCCCGACACGCCCTACTTTCAAATCGGTGAATCCAAGTACGGCAAGCCGATCATCGACCGGGTCGTTCATCGAGACAGCACACTGGATGAAGCCGCCAAATGTGCGCTGATTTCGATGGATTCGACGATTCGATCCAACCTCTCGGTCGGCCTGCCCCTCGATCTGGTTTGCGTGCGCACCGACGATCTTCATGTCCTCTCGCACGAGAGCATCGACGCGGACAATGGCTATTTCCGCATGATTCGCTCGCGTTGGGGCGAGAGTCTGCGCGAGGCATTTGCCGAGTTGCCGGACCCGGACTGGCTGCCGCGAAATTGAGACACGGCGAGGCCTGCACGGCGGCAGGCCTTCGTGCCGCGTCGCAAAACGTGTCTGATCGGCGGCTCAGCGATTGACCGGAAGAGCCGCTGCCATCCCCGCTACGTCGCCATTGCAGGCCGGATGTCCCCAGCCGGACGCACTTCACACCGTTCGAAATGTCATAGACGATGTTGTCTCTGCGCGTTGCGTCGCCGCTGACCCCGCCCGGAACATAGTCCAGGAACAGTGCGTTCTTGGTTCGCCAGGCAATGTGATGATCTGCGCACGAAGAATTCCCGCTCACCCCGACAGCACCGATCAACTCGTGAGCTGAGTTGTAGAGACCGAGGCCTCCGCCGAACACATTCACGCCGCCAATTCGCCTTGAGACCATTGGATCGTTCGGTTGGCCGTAATTGCCCGGTGAGCCGCGATATGCAACTTCCGTATCCACCGGGTTGCTGTGCTGCAGTCCGTAGAGCGAAACGCCGGGCTGAACTGCGGAGAACACGTTGGCGGTCGACAGTGCGAGCCCGGGCAGGCTGAACGCATTGGCGGTGCTGGCCTTCTGCGCTGGAATCACGCGGCTGCCAGGCCACTGGTCGCCACGGTCATCGCCGGTGAATGCGACCGCGCGGACCACGCCATCGCGATTGACGATGGTCGCCCGCATGTCGAGGTTGAATCCACCGTTGGACTCGTTTCGAGCGGCGATCAGAGCGGATTTGAGGGCCGCATGGCTCGGCAGTTTGCCGCATTCGCTCGCGTTGCGTCCGTCAGCAACGGCCGTTTGCGGTTGTATTCTGGAAAACCCCAGAATCAGCCCGGTTACTTCCAAAGCAAACCGTTGGCTCATGATGATTCTCCTTGTCGGGACGAGGCCAGGAACCGGCCTCCAAGCAGGAAACGGGCGGCGAGCGGTTTTCTTATCGGGTCGGGGGCCTGCCCTGGGAAACGCCCGCATCAAGCGATGGGCGTTGTCTCTTTATGGATGGAAGGCTGCGATTCCGGATTGAACCTATGCTCCCTCATAGACCCAGGGGGCACACCGTCTAAGCGGTGTTGGACTAGATGGCGAAGCGCGTGGCACCGGCGGCGACGATTTCGCGCTGCAGCACGTGGTAGTGGGCGATGCGGCGCGCGTCGATTTCGCCTCGTGCAACCGCGTCGATGACTGCACAGCCGGGTTCGGTTTCATGGCGGCAGTCGCGGAACCGGCATTGGCCGAGCATCGGCCGGAGTTCAATGAATGCCTGTTCGAGTGTTCCGATGGTAAGTTGCGTGAGCCCGAACACCTGCATGCCGGGGCTGTCGATCAGCGCGCTGTTGCAGTCGAGTTGATATAGGCGGGTATGCGTTGTCGTATGCTTGCCCGAGTCGAGCACCCGCGAATGCTCTCGCGTTGTGGCATTGGCGCCCGGGATGAGGGCATTGATCAACGTAGATTTGCCCATCCCGCTCTGGCCGACGAATACGGTTGTTTCGCCTGATAGCGTTTCGCGCAGCGCTGACGCATCACGTCGCGCGCAGAGTTCGATGACCGGATACCCGAGGCGCCTGAAGGGTTCCAGTGACGCTCGGGAACCCGGAAGCGGCGCGTCGAGATCGACCTTGTTCAGCACGATCGCCGCCTTCATTTCCTGATTTTCTGCGGCAGCAATGCAACGCGAAACCAGCTCGTCGGAGAACGACGGTTCTGTCGCGACAACGATCAGCACTTGCGTCCCGTTGGCGGCGATCAGCTTTTCGCGCCACTCGTCGCGCCGGAAAAGGAGTGTGCGCCGTTCGACGAGTTCCTCGATGACGCCTTGATCCGGAGCGGTGAGCGCAACGCGCACCCGATCGCCGCACGCGTAGACACTGCGCTTGCCGCGTGGAAAACAGGCGGCGACACTGCCGTCCTCGACAGCCACCTCGTAATGTCGGCCGAAAGCCCCGACGATGGTAGCGTTAAGGTCTGCGCCCAACGGATTCAGGGCTGCACGGCTAGCCGGGCGCCGCCGGTCGCGACCGTTTGCAGATGTGCGATGCGCGCCGCCGCCGGCGGATGCGAATCGTGGAAGGTTGAATACAGGGGATCCGGTGTCAATGTTGCCGCATTGTCACGATAAAGCTTCACCAGCGCACTGACCAGATCCTCGCCTCGAGTCTGGCGTGCGGCGTACGCGTCCGCCTGGAACTCGTGCTTGCGGGACCAGCCGCTCATCAACGGTGACAAGGGGAAAACGAATACGGGCACCACCAGCATGAATAGGACGAGCGCGACAGCCGTGCCCCTGGAAGACATGCCGAGCCCTTCGAAGAACCACGGCTGGGCGATCAGGTACCCGAGCAGTGCGAGGAAGGCAAGGCTCGCCAGTCCGAGAACGCCGAGTCGCTGCCAGACATGGTGATGCCGGAAGTGTCCCAGTTCATGGGCGAGGACAGCTTCGATCTCCTGTGGCGTCAGCTTCGCCAGAAGCGTGTCGAAGAAGACGATGCGCTTGGCAGCACCGAATCCCGTGAAGTAGGCGTTTCCGTGGGCCGAACGGCGCGATCCGTCCATCACGAACAATCCGCTGGAGCGGAAGCCGCATCGTGCGAGCAGTGTCTCGATGCGTTGCCGCAACGAAGCATCGTCAAGTGGAGAGAACTTGTTGAACAGTGGTGCGATGAAGGTCGGGTAGATCAGCAGGACCAGGAGATTGAAGGTCAGCCAGACCAGCCAGACGTGGAGCCACCACAGGCTGCCCATGTGTTCCATCAGCCATAGCACTGCAGCAAGCAGCGGCACGCCTACGCATACGGCGAGCAGAGCTTCCTTCGCGAGATCCGCAAAGAACAACGCTGGGGTCATCTTGTTGAAGCCGAAACGCTCTTCGACGACGAAGGTTCGCCACACGACGAAAGGCAACCCGACAAGGAAGCCGACCAGGGAAACGATACCAATGAAGGCGATCGAGTGTGCGTAGCCGCCGATTTCGAACATTCCGCTGCAGAGATCGAAGATCATCTGCAACCCGCCGCCAAGAGTGAACCAGACGGTAAGCAGCGCGCCGGTTGAAACGTCGACCAGGCCGAGCCTGACGCGGGCAATCGTGTAATCCGCCGCCTTTTGGTGTGCCGCGAGTCCGATGGCGTTCCGGAATGCGTCGGGCACTGCTGCGCGGTGCCGTGCCACGTGCGAGACATGGCGAAGCCCGAGCCAAATCCGAAGCAGCGTGGTCGCGGCGAGTGCGGCAATAAACAGCGTGGAGAGCGTGGAGGCGGCGGTCGTCATCGCTATAGGGAGAAAGAGTCGATCACTCAATCTATGACAGAATGACGGCTTTTCGAGTTGCAGGAATTATGGCACAGGACCAGAACCGGCTGATCTGGGTCGATATGGAGATGACCGGGCTCGACCCCGACCGCGATCGCATCCTTGAGGTCGCATTGGTTGTCACCGACAGCCAGCTCGACACGGTCGCGGAGGCGCCGGTGCTGGTGGTTCATCAGCCGGATGCCGTACTCGACGCGATGGACGACTGGAACAAGGGAACGCATGGCCGATCCGGCCTGATCGATCGCGTCAGAGCGTCGATGCTGGACGAAGGTGAAGTCGAGGCGCGCATGCTGGCGTTTCTTGCCGAGTATGTGCCTGGCCGAGCGAGCCCGATGTGTGGAAATTCTATCTGCCAGGACCGCCGATTCATGGCGCGCGGCATGCCGAAGCTCGAGGCGTATTTTCACTACCGCAATCTCGATGTGTCGACGCTCAAGGAATTGGTGCGGCGCTGGAAGCCCGAAGTCGCCAAGGGGCTCACCAAGCAGGGCAAGCACGAAGCGCTCGCCGACATCTACGAGTCGATCGAGGAGCTCAAGTACTACCGCGAGACCTTCCTCAAGATCTGAATTGCCCTGAAGTACCGGCAGCACGCCCGCCGGTGCCCCGGCGGGCGTTCGCGACCCGATCAGCGGTTGGCGATGTACATCGTGATTTCAAAGCCGAAACGCATGTCGCTGGCGGACGGGGTTTCCCATTTCATTTTGAGTCTCCTGTCAGGTTGAGGTAGCCGGGCGCGGTAATCTGCATCCTCGGTAACGTCAGTTTCCGTAAACAGGGTGTCGAAATCCTCAGCGAATCTTTGAATCGCGCCTCAGGATTTTCATGATCTGCGGGTGCCGCGAATCCGGGCAATCGACTCGAGAAGGCCGGCCGTCGAGCCGTCCGGCGGCGCGCCGCCACCGGCCCCGGAAAGGGCACGCGCCATCTGCTTGCCGAGCTCGACTCCGTACTGGTCGAAGCTGTTGATGCCCCATAGCCAGCCCTGGACGAAGGTCTTGTGCTCATAAAGCGCGACCAGACGCCCGAACGCGTGCGGCGTGAGCAGCGGGAAAAGCAGCGTGGAACTGGGCTGGTTGCCGGGACATACCAAGTGCGGTGCGAGCCGATCAATTTCATCAGCCACTCTGCCTGCAGCGGCGAGTTGGGCGCGCGACTGGTGTTCGTCGCGGCCAAGCATCAATGCTGCGCTCTGGGCCAGCGCGTTCTCGACCAGCATCCGTTGCGCGGGCACGTCGTCACCCACCGGGACGATGAAATCGATCGGAATTGTCGCTGTGCCTTGGTAGAGCAACTGGTGGTAGGCGTGCTGGCCAACCGTGCCCGCGCCGCCCCACAGAACGGGCGCAGTGTCGCAAGGGACCGGACGGCCGTCGCGATCGATGCGCTTGCCGTTGCTCTCCATCTCGAGTTGCTGCAGATAAGACGGCAGGTCGGCCAGGCGCTGGCAATAGGGCAGCACTGCATGGGAGGCGCATCCCAAGAAATTGACATTCCACAGCCCGAGCAGGCCCATCAGCACGGGAACGTTGTGCTCGAGCGGGGCAGAGGTGAAATGCTGGTCGGCCTCACGAGCGCCGGCCAGCATCTGTTCGAATGCTTCCCAGCCGATCGCGCATGCGATCGGCAGCCCGATCGCCGACCACATCGAATACCGGCCCCCGACCCACTCCGGCAGCGACAGGCAGCGATCGTCACTTACGCCGAACGCGCGCGCTGCCGCCACGTTGTTGCTCACGGCAATGAAGTGTGGCGCGAGGTCGACACCCGAACCCAGCCGAACTCGCAGCCACGCGCGGGCAGCCTCGGCGTTGGCGAGGGTTTCCTGGGTGGTAAAGGTTTTCGAGGCAACGATGAACAGCGTTTCTGCAGCTGTCGCATCGGCAAGCACCGAGCCGAGTTCATCGGGATCGAGGTTGGCGACGAAGCTCACGCGAAAATCGCCGCGCCCGAGCGGGCCGAGCGCGTGGGCGGCCATGCGCGGCCCGAGGTCGGAACCGCCGATGCCGATATTCACCACGTGGCGGATGGGTTGCCCCGATGCACCGCGCGTCCCGCCACTGCGCAACGCCGATACCAGCGAACGCATGCGCTCGCGCGTGGTGGCCACTTCGGGCAGCACGTTCTGCCCACCGACCATGACTGGGTCAAGCGAGCGCAGCGCCATGTGCTGGGCGGCGCGCCCTTCCGTGAAATTGAGCATTTCGCCGCCGGCGAGCGCCGCAATGCCTTGCGACAGCCGGCGCATGCGGGCAAATGCAAGCAACAGATCGATTGCTGCCTTATCGATGCGCTGCTTCGAAAAATCGAAAACCAGATCGCCCAATCTGCGCGACAGGCGTGCGAATCGTTGATCATCCGTCGCGAAAAGCGCGGTCAGATGGCGCTCGCGCAGACGCTCGGCATGTTGCCCGAGTGCCGCCCATTCCGGAGAGTGGGTGAACATATCAGTCTTGGACATAGAGTCGGTACATCTCGTTTCGATCGCCGCGCCGCCGACCTTCCCAGATTTTGCGCCAAGTCGCGCCGGGCGGTTCTTCCGCTCGGCGCCCGTTCTGCTGGACCAGCAGCATCGGGCAAGGGAGCGAATTGCGCTCGATTTCGCGCTGCGTGACGATGCCATCGAAATAGTAGAACGAAGCGCGTTGCGAGTCACCCAGATCGCGACCGGCAATGCAGCCGGCACGCGAATCGATCGCGGCGGCAAGGGATTTCGAAACCGGCCGGTACGAACGACCGTAGTCGACCCACTGGACCCAGAGCGTCATCGCCAGGGCCCAGAATGCACAAATACCGGCTGCCCAATGCACCGTACCGCGGCAGTTGGAGCGCGTGCCGGAAAAAATGAGGAACAGCCAGGCTGCCGTGATCGCGATGCCGAGCGCGACGTCGAACACTGAGACCTGGAGAACGAAACCCGGTTCGATGCGCACCGCCTGGCGCGCGAGGCGCGACGGCCAGCCGGTTGCCATGGCGATGTAGCCGATCCAGATCAGGGCCATGAAGAACGTCATGCTCATCATGCCGAACCAGTCGAATGCGTTCGCCAGCCCCCGGCGCATGGTCTTGGCGTGCCCGGTGGCGAGGAGAATCAGTGGCGGCGCGAGCGGCAGCAGCGCCGCGTTGCGCGAGTTGCCGGCGACGGCGATGCAGACGAGCGCGAGCGCGAAAGCGGCCAGCGGCAGCGCCACGGCGGGCGAGCGCAGTTTGTGCCGTTCGCACCACAAGGCCCACGCTGCGATCGGTAGAGCCGGCCAGGCGAACCAGGGCAGCGTCACCGCGACTTTCGCAAGCAATGTGTGCATGCCGGCCTTGGGCTGAAGTTCCGCCGCTTCCTGTTCCAGCCACGTAGCGAAGGCGCCCGGATCGAGAAGCTGAAGCAGCACACAGTGCAGGCCGATCACGCTTAGTCCGACCAGAAGCCCGGCAAGAAGCCCGGACAGGGTCTTGCGCTCGCGCCAAGCCGGGGCGAGCGCCGGCAACAGCAGGGCCAGCGGCGCGACCATCAATGCGTGGCTGAATCCGCCGGAAAGATATGCCAGGCCGACACCGGCGCCGAACACCATGCCGCCGCGCCACGGTATCTTGAGGGCACGTACAAGCCCGAGCATTGCCATGGCCTGCGCCGCGAGCACCGCGAGCAGGGGTTGGGCTTCATGGAACGGTGCGAGGAAACCGAGGGTGCCGATTGCGATCATCACGCTGATCGAGCCGTTGGCATCGTCCTTGGTCGAACCGACAAGCGCGTGCGCCGTGGCTGCGAGGCAGCCGAACATCGCGACGGCGAACAGCACGCTGGCCATGCGGAACGCGTCATGCAGCGGCAACAGCCAACCGAGTAGGATCGCGGTGAGTTTGGCGGCCCAGAAATAGAGCGGTGGATAATCTGTGAAGAGCTCGCCCGCCAGATAAGGAACCAGCCAGTCGCCACGGTCGAGCATCGACTTGGCGACGCCGATGTGAACGGCGTCGTCACCTTTCCACGGATCGTGGCCCAGGTTGCCGAAAAGCAGATAGACGAGCACCGCGGCAGCGAGCAGCCAGCCGCGCGGCGGGTAGGTGAATTTCAGTCGAGGCGGGACGGACTGGGCGATCGGCATGGCAGCGTGCGGCTGCAATTCTTCTTGTGCCGTGGAGGCCGGCGATCAGGGATTCTAGCGCATGCGCTCCATCGTTCGCCGGGCGACGATGCGGACGTGATCGCGCGCGGCATCCGGGCAAACAAAAAGGGCAGCCCCGGCTGCCCTTTTTGTGGTGGACGTTCGCACTCAGGCGGAAGCGCGGCCCTTCGTGGAGTACTTCTGGCGGAAGCGCTCGACGCGACCTGCCGTGTCGACAATCTTCTGCTTGCCGGTCCAGAACGGGTGGCATACGGCGCAAACTTCGACATGCAGCGGCTTGCCGAGAGTCGAGCGCGTGGTGAACGTGTTGCCGCAGCTGCAGGTAACCTGAATGTCGTTGTATTGGGGATGGATGCCGGCTTTCATGGGTCTGTTCCTGTCGTTACGTGCGGACGGTGAATGTGGCCGCCCATGGGAATCGCGCATTATCCCAAAATAGCCCGGCGCTGACAAGGCCCCTCAGGCGCGCAGTCGGATCAGGTCGACAATCCGGCGGTTCGCCAGCAACAGGTGCAGCATCCGCACGAATTCTGCCCCGTCCGGCAGAACGTTCGACAGCAGGGCGTCGCGCACGAACTGGAGCCCGGTCTGGGAGAACAGGGCAGCGTTGGCAACCTCGAAGGTTTCCATGTTCCATTCACCGAGGCTGCGCCGGCCGATCGGTTCATCGACCAGCACGAGCATGTCTGCGTGCCGCGCATCCACGGCGATGCGCGACATCAGTTCGCGAAGATGCGGCTCTTCGCCTTCCAGAACCTGAAGAAAGCGCCCCGCGTGGAACATCAGCACGCCGGTGACACCGATCGCCGGATTGCGTGCCCGGGATTGCTGGCGGATCGATCCGAGGACGGCGTCGACCGTACGCTCGCGCGATGCGAGCCGGCTGGTGTAGATGATCAGGCGCAGGGCGTGTTCTGACATGGGCTGGACTGCGCCAGGGCGCTGGAATCGATGCGATGCGGCATGTATACGGCCGATGACCGAGGTTATCGGCAGACTTCGTTCCCGGTTGAGGGATCTCGGGCAGCAGCCGATCAGCTGCCCGGTCCCGGCGCTGGTGTCGCCTTGCCCAGCGGCGTGACGGTGACACTCACGTCGAGTTCCTGTGTGCCCCCACCGAGTATGACGCCGCGCATCGGCGTGACATCGGAAAAATCCCGCCCCCAGGCCACGGTGATGTGCTCGAGGTCGGGCAACAGGTTGTTGGTCGGGTCGAAATCCACCCATCCGCTCTCCGGACAGAAGACCGACACCCAGGCATGCGAAGCGTCCGCGCCGACGAGTCGCGGCATGCCGGGTGGCGGCCGCGTCAGCAGATAGCCGCTGACATAGCGCGCGGGCAAACCCAGCATGCGCAGGCAGCCGATCATCAGATGCGCGAAATCCTGGCAGACGCCGCGCCTGTGAGCGATCACTTCGGAGAGCGGGGTTGCTACCGTGGTGGCGTGTGCGTCGAACTCGAAATCGGCGTGGATGCGTCCCATCAAATCGCGGGTACCGGCCAGAAGCGCGCGTCCCGCAGGAAAACTCGCTGCGGCGTAGCCCGCCAGCTCCGCCGAGATCGCCACGTTCGGCGATTCGAACAGAAACTGGCCGGGATCGAGCAGCGGCGCCTGCGTCACGTCGCGCAGCCGGTCGCGAACGGACTCCCAGGATGGCGACCCTTCGATGTCCAGGGATTCCCAGCGCGGCCCCAGATGCACAACCGAGTCGGCAAGTACCACGAGTTCCCGATGCGCGGTACGCACCGCGAACTGTGCGATCCGATTGCCGAAGAAGTCGCGGCGCTCGATGTACTCTGCGGCCTGCGGATCGATCTTCAGGGCGTGGGTCTCGCACTGCTGCCACGGCAGGTTGCGCGGGGTGAGATGCAGCAGTTGCTGCGACAGCGTGACCGGCGCCGTGTACTCGTAGTGCGTGATGTGCTCGACGCGATAGCTGACCGCCGTCACCGTTGATACCGCCATCACCTTGCGAACGACCGCTGGCTCTGCGCGACATGGCTGAAGAAGCGCATGGTCAGCAGGTCGGACAGGGAATACGAAAGCGACTGGAGATCGCCCAGCAGGGCCGGCAATGCCGCGCTGCCCGGCTGGAGGTCGCGCGCGGCATCGAGCGCATGCAGCCGCGCGATCAGCGGCTCGAACAAACCTTCATCGCAGGGTCCGAACGATTCCGCCAGCCGTACCAGGAAGTCATGCAGGCCCAGCACCTGGAAACTGATCGAGCGCGGGTTGGATTCGTCGAGGACGAGCAGGTCGAGCACCGGCATCCACTCCGGGCGGGCCATGTAGCGCGAACGGTAGGTGACGATGCTGTCTGCCGCCTCGAGCAGCCAGTCGAGGTCGGCCTCCCGACCGGGGCGCGCGGCAGCCAGGGCGTGGGCGATGGTTTGGCTCATCGACTGCAGGCGTTCGAGGCGACGGCCGATCGACAGGAAACGCCATCCCTGGTCGCGCGTCATGCCGTCGAGCGCGAAACCGGCGAGCGTCATCAGGGTGACGACGGTGCGGTCGAGTAGCGACAGCACTTCGGCGAGCGAACCATTGCGCCGTTCGTGCCGCGCGAGCTGCTGCACCAGCCGGTTCAGCGTGCGCCAGTTGTCGAGCGACAGCCGTTCGCGCAGATGGAATGCCACGCGGTAGAGGTGGCGCAGGTGGGCGTTCAGACCGCGCGGCACCGCTTCGTCGAGCGTGGCGGCGATCAAGGCGTCCTCGATGTCGATGTCGTCGAGCGCATCGACCTCGTCGTCGAGCAATTGCGAGGCACGGCACAGCGAGACGATGGCAGGCCATTCCGCATCGTGGCGCGCCGGCACGTCGTCGATCAGTCGGCCCAGGGCCACGCGCAGCAGGCGCGCGGTGCTGTCGCAACGCTCCGCGTAGCGGCCGAACCAGAACAGGTTTTCTACCACGCGCGACGAAAGGTTCGATCCGCTGCGCACCAGATCCTGAGGGCCGATCGACCGGCGCAGCAGCGAGAACGTCGACACCGGCGCATGCGACAGGACCCAGGTGTCCTTGCTCGAACCGCCGCGCTGCATCGACAGCACACGCGAGTCGTCGGCGCTCGAAACGCGCGTCAGCCCGCCCGGCATTACGACATAGCCGTTGGGGCTGGCGCAGGCATAGACGCGCAATCCGACCGAGCGTGCCTCGAGGCGGCGCGGATGCTCGCGATCCCAGACGGGCGCCTGCGACAGGCGGACCAGCTCTTGGGCGACGTAGTCGTGCGGACGCGCGCGCATTGCGGCGACCAGTTCGTTGCGCCGCGCTTCGCCGAGATCCTCGCCGAACACCGGCGTCATGCGAAGTTGCGGAAAGGCGGCCTTGATCACCAGCTTGTCGAGGCCGTCGATCACCTCCTCCAGCGCGGCCGGTTCGCCGCACCACCAGGTGGCGACCGACGGCATCCTCAGCGGCTCGCCCAGCAGGTGCTCGGACAGGCCGGGGAGGAATCCGAGCAGTGCGCCCGACTCGAGCAGGTTGGAACCCAGCGCATTGGCGATCAGCACGTTGCCGCGGCGCGCGACTTCGGTCAGGCCGGGAATGCCGAGCGCCGAGTCGCTGCGCAACTCGAGCGGATCGCAGAAATCGTCGTCGAGGCGGCGCAGGATCGCGTGCACGCGCTGCAGCCCCGACAGCGTCTTGAGCCACACGCAGCCGTCGCGCACAGTGAGATCCGATCCTTCCACCAGCGGGAACCCGAGATAGCGTGCGAGGTAGGCATGTTCGAAGTACGTCTCGTTGTAGGGCCCCGGCGTCAGCAGCACGATCCGCGGCGCGTCGTCGTCGTTCGGCGCCCAGTGGGACAGCGAATCGCGCAGCGTGCGGAAGAAATCCGCCAGGTGCTGCACCTTGAGATCGCGGAACAGTTCCGGAAACGCGCGCGAAATCACGAGCCGGTTTTCCAGCGCGTAACCCGTGCCGGAAGGAGCCTGGGTCCGATCGGCAATCACCCACCAACGCCCGTCGGGCGAGCGCGCGAGGTCGGCGGCATAGACGTGCAGGTGGACGCCGTCAGGCGCGGGCACGCCGTGCGCCGCGCGCAGGAATCCGGCGTGGCCGTGGATCAGCGCAGGCGGCAGGTGGCCTTCGCGCAGCAGCGACTGCGGGCCATAAACGTCGGCGAGAATGCGGTTGAGCAGCGTCGCCCGCTGCACGATTGCCGCCTCGATCCCCGCCCATTCCTCCGGCGAGAGGATGAACGGCAGGACGTCGAGTTCCCACGGACGTTCCACGCCCTGCGGATCGGCATACACGTTGTAGGTGATGCCGTTCTCATAGACCTGGCGCTCCACCGACTGCAGCGTGCTGCGCATGCGCGGCGACGGCGTTCGCACCAGATGGTCGAACAGCCGCTGCCAGTGCGCGCGAGGCTTGAACGGTGCCTCGAGCATTTCGTCGAAGTGCGGTCCGGGCGGCGGATAGGCGGCGAGCAACTGCCGGGGCATGGTGTCAGGAGCGGCGGGGTGCGGTGTCGGACTGTCGCGGAGCGTAGCACGGCGGCTCGCGATTCACGGCGCGGGATCCTTTGCCGGCGAAACCGCCCGGCCTGGAAGGCGCGTCGGGAATGGGTCTGCGGGCAGGCAGCCCCGCAGGCAGCATGGATGAAGGGCTGCAGGCATGCCTGCCACGAGAGCCCCTATCCATGAGCATTACAGCCTGCCGGCAAGGGGGGTCGATAGCGAGGGCCGTTGCTATCCCCGGCGCAGGTCGAGGGTGAACGGGAAGTTCGGATTGCGCTCGACCGCCTGCGGCTCAATGGGGCCGGGCGTGTGGCCGATGCTGAAGAAGCGCGCCTGCCGCCGGCCCTCGGCCTCGTAGGCGTTGATCGGAAAGGTCTCGTGCGCGCGCCCACCCGGATGACTGACGTGATACTGGCAGCCGCCGGCGCTGCGGTTCATCCAGCCGTCGACGAGATCGAACACCAGCGGCGCGTGCACGCCGATCGACGGATGCAGCGCCGACGGCGGCGCCCATGCGCGATAGCGCACGCCGGCCACCGCTTCGCCGACGTTGCCCGTCGGCGCCAGCGGAATCGCGCGGCCGTTGCAGGTCAGCACATGGCGATCGTCGTTGAGGCCGCTCACTTTCACCTGCAGCCTTTCGACCGAAGAATCGACATAGCGCACGTTGCCGCCGACCACGCCTTCTTCGCCCATCACATGCCAGGGTTCAAGCGCGGCGCGCAGTTCCACATGGACGCCTTCGGCGGCGAATTCGCCGTAACGCGGGAAGCGGAACTCGAAGTGCGGCGCGAACCATTCCGACTTCAGCGGGTAGCCGAAATCGGCGATTTCCTCGATGACGTCGTTGAAGTCCTGCTGCACCCAGTAGGGCAGCATGAAGCGGTCATGCAGTTCGGTGCCCCAGCGGCGCAGCTTGGGCGGGTCGTACGGGTGCTGCCAGAAGCGCGCGACCAGCGAGCGCAGCAGCAGTTGTTGCGTCAGGCTCATGCGCGCGTGCGGCGGCATCTCGAAGGCGCGCAGTTCGAGCAGCCCCATGCGCCCGGCCGGGCCGTCGGGCGAGTACATCTTGTCGATGCAGAACTCGGCGCGGTGCGTGTTGCCGGTGGCATCGATGAGCAGATTGCGCAGTGTGCGATCGACCAGCCACGGCGGGCAACCGTGCTGCCCCTGCGCGCACAGGCGATCGATTTCGCGCATCGCGATTTCCATCTCGTAGACGGAATCGTTGCGCGCCTCGTCGATTCGCGGCGCCTGCGAGGTGGGGCCGATGAACATGCCCGAGAACAGGTACGACAATGACGGGTGGTTGTGCCAGTAGGCGATCAGGCTCTTCAGCAGGTCGGGCCGGCGCAGGAACGGCGAGTCGAGCGGAGTCGGTCCGCCGATCACCATGTGGTTGCCGCCGCCGGTCCCGCTGTGGCGACCGTCGAGCATGAACTTCTCGGTGGTCAGGCGCGACTGGTGCGCAGCTTCGTAAAGGAAAGTGGTGTTGTGTACCAGCTCGTTCCAGTCCTTTGCCGGCTGGATGTTGACTTCCAGCACGCCGGGGTCGGGCGTGATGCGCAGGTGGTCGAGGCGCGGGTCGCGCGGCGGCTCGTAGCCTTCGAGCAGCACCGGTTGCCCGAGCTGGGCCGCGGTGTCTTCGATCGCCGCAACGAGTTCAAGGTAATCCTCGAGCGCCGCCAGCGGCGGCATGAACAGGTACAGCACGCCGTTGCGCGGCTCGGCGCAGATCGCGGTGCGCGTGATCCACGCCGCCGATTCCGGGTAGCGCGGCGCGCGCAAGATGCGCGCCGGCCTTTTGTTCAACGCCGCCGTGCCATCGCGACGTTCGGTTGCGGTGACGGGCGTCGCCTTGCGTTGTACATCGAGCGGCGACTGGAACATCTGCCGGATCGAGGCGTAGAGCGGCAACGGCGGGAAAGCCTGCATGGTGTCCGGTTCGTGCACCCAAGGGTAGTCGCCCTTGGCTGCCCATGGCTGCGAATCGAGCGGCAGCCGGTAGCCGAGCGGGGAGTCGCCGGGGATCAGGTACATGCGCTCGCTGCGCAGGAACCACGGCCCGGTCTGCCATTTGGGGCCGACGCCGTTGCTGCGCGCCAGTGGCAGGACCCAGCCGACGCAGTGGTCGAGTCCCTGGCCGAACACTTTGGCGATACGCGCGCGTTCGAGCGGATCGTCGAGCCGGGCGTCGAACGGATCGACGTTGACCGGGAGCCGCCGCTCGCGCCACAGGTAGTACCAGACGTCCTCGTAGGCGTCCTGCACGTACTGCGCGTCGAGGTCGAGCTTGTCGGCCAGCGTGCGCAGGAAGTGGCCGGCATCCTCGGAGGTCGCGTGGTAGTCGACATGCTCATCGGCGAACAGCGCCGGATCCTGCCAGACCGGTTCGCCGTCCTTGCGCCAGAAGCAGGTCAGCGACCAGCGCGGAAGTTGCTCGCCCGGATACCACTTGCCCTGGCCGTAGTGGAGGAGGCCACGCGGCGCGTAGCGCGCCTTGAGGCGGGCGAGCAGGTCGGCGCCGAGCAGGCGCTTCGTCGGGCCCATCGCCTCGGTGTTCCATTCGGCCCCATCCCGGTCATCCACTGAGACGAATGTCGGTTCGCCGCCCATCGTCAGCCGCACGTCATGGCCTTGCAAGTCGACGTCGATCTGGTGGCCGAGCGCCTCGATCTCGTTCCATTGAGCATCGGTATACGGCTTGGTGACACGCGGCGCTTCCCACACGCGCTCGATCTTCATCACGTGGTCGAATTCGCATTCGCACTTATCGGTGAAGCCGGTGAGCGGCGCCGCGCTGCCGGGCTCGGGCGTGCAGGCAAGCGGAATGTGCCCTTCGCCGGCGAACAAGCCGGAGGTCGGATCGAGGCCGATCCAGCCTGCGCCAGGCAGGTAGACCTCGCACCAGGCGTGCAGGTCGGTGAAGTCCACCTCGGTGCCGGAAGGGCCGTCTAGCGATTTGACGTCCGGTTTCAACTGGATCAGGTAGCCGGACACGAAGCGCGCAGCCAGGCCGAGGTGGCGCAGGATCTGCACCAGCAGCCAGCCCGAATCGCGGCACGAGCCGCTGCCTTTTTCGAGCGTTTCCTCTGGCGTCTGAACGCCGGGCTCGAGCCGGATCAGGTACCGGATGTCGTGCTGGAGGCGGTGGTTGAGTCCCACCAGGAAATCGACGCTCGGCGTCGACGCGCGCGAGATCGCTTCCACGTAGCGCGCAAAGCGCGGCGTGGCGGGCAATCTCACCATGTAGGGCGTGAGCTCGTGCAATTGCCAGGACTCGTAGGCAAACGGGAATTTCTCGGCATAGGGCTCGAGAAAGAAATCGAACGGATTGATCACCGACATCTCGGCGGTCAGGTCCACCTCGATGCGCAATTCGTGCGCCTTTTCGGGGAACACCAGCCGTGCGAGGTAGTTCGACTGCGGATCCTGCTGCCAGTTGATGAAGTGTTCGGAGGGTGTGACCTTGAGCGAATACGACAGGATGGGCGTGCGCGTGTGCGGCGCCGGGCGCAGGCGGATGACCTGCGGCGACAGCGAAATGGGCCTGTCATAGCGGTAATGGGTAACGTGATTTAGCGCGACGTGTATGGACACGGCCAACTCCCTTTTTGACTGTGCATCGCAGATGCAAGGAGCGTGCGCGCATCGGCGTGCCCGGGGTACCCGTCATTTCACCTTGCGGCGGCCGTTGCGCCGGCACCACAACGGTGCGCCGCGAGGCCGTGGCTGGCACCGGGCTGGCGCGCTCGCTGTGGTCCGCCGGCGCTCAGCCTTGATCGGGGATTATCGGATCGTCCGACAGGAAGCGGCGGACTTCGTCGGCGCGCGCCATGGTGTCCGCATGGCCGAGATCGATCAAAGCACGGGTGTAGGGCGCTTCGAACAGCAGGTAGCTTGTGAGCGCGCCGCCCTTGCGGTTCATTGCGCCGACGCCACGCAGCAGTGCGCGAACCGGCCAAGGCAGCGCCTTCGCGTGGCGTGCAGCGAGAAAATCCAGCCGTTGCGATGGCGCGATCACCAGCGTGCGCACCGGCCGCAAGTGCAGGCCCGCTTCCTGGCGCACGCTGGCACCGACGGCATCGAGCGTGGCGTTGATGCGCGTCAGCCGCTCGATGTCGACCGCCAGGCTGTCGAGAAAGATCGACGACAGCGCATGGCCGGCGATCTGCGCCAGCGTCGGATAGCTGTCCTGTCGTACGTTGGGTCGCGGCTCGTGCATGCGCCCGGGCGCGACGATGAGGATGCGTTGCGCGCCGAGGTGGATCGCCGGCGAGATCGGCGCGAGCTGGCGCATCGATCCGTCGCCGAACCATTCGCGGCGCAGGCGCACTGCCGGGAAGATGAAGGGAATCGCGCTTGACGCGAGCAGGTGATCGATCGTCAAGCGGACGTTGGTGCCGATGCGCTGTTCGCGCTCCCAGCCGGGCTGCGTATCCGGTGCCTGGAAGAAGGTGACGCTCTGCCCGGACGAATAGCCGGAGCAGGTGATGCTGCAGGCATGAAGACTGCCACTGGCCAGCGCGCGGGTGAGGCCGCCAAGATCGGCATGACGTTCCAGCAGGCCGCGCAGCGGTGTGCTGTCGAGCAGCGAGCGCGGGTTCTCGCGCAGGAACCAGCCGAAGGCCAGGGTCGACAGCCAGCGCGCGCCCGATGCGCCCACGCCGAACGGGTCGGCGCGATACACGTCACCCGCACGCATGTTGCTCCAGACGTCGATCGCGTTGTGTACGGCCGAATGAAAGTCGTCCGCGCCGCAGGCGATGACGGCCGCGTTGATAGCGCCTGCCGAGGTGCCGCACAGGATCTGGAACGGATTGCGGTGCGGGTCGGCCGCAATCTGGGCGATTGCCTTGAGCACGCCGACCTGGTAAGCAGCACGCGCGCCGCCGCCGGTGAGCACGAGCGCAGTGCGCGGAGTGTCGGGCGTCATGCCGCCTACTCTAAATCAAGGGCGCCACAAAACAAAAGGGCGCCGGCAAGCCGGCGCCCTGTGTTCGCAGGTCAAAGGCTAGCCGCGGCGCATTGCGTCGAAGAACTCGCCGTTGCTCTTGGTCGCCTTGATCTTGTCGAGCAGGAATTCCATCGCTTCGAGGTCGTCCATGTTGTAAAGCAGCTTGCGCAGGATCCAGACTTTTTGCAGCACGTCCGGTTTGAGCAGCAGCTCCTCACGGCGCGTACCGGAGCGATTGACGTTGATTGCAGGGTATACGCGCTTCTCGGCCATGCGGCGGTCGAGATGAATTTCCATGTTGCCGGTGCCCTTGAACTCTTCGTAGATCACGTCATCCATGCGGCTGCCCGTATCGATCAGGGCGGTGGCGATGATGGTCAGCGAGCCGCCTTCCTCGATGTTGCGCGCGGCGCCGAAGAAGCGCTTGGGCTTCTGCAGCGCATTGGCGTCCACGCCGCCGGTCAGCACCTTGCCCGAGGCTGGCACGACGGTGTTGTAGGCGCGCGCCAGACGCGTGATCGAGTCGAGCAGGATGACCACGTCCTTCTTGTGCTCGACCAGTCGCTTGGCCTTTTCGATCACCATTTCGGCGACCTGGACGTGGCGCGTGGCCGGTTCGTCGAAGGTGGACGCGACGACCTCGCCCTTGACCGAGCGCGTCATTTCCGTCACTTCTTCTGGACGCTCGTCGATCAGCAGCACGATCATGATCACGTCGGGATGGTTGGTCGTGATCGCATGGGCGATGTGCTGCATCATCACCGTCTTGCCGCTCTTCGGGCTCGCCACCAGCAGGCCGCGCTGGCCCTTGCCGATCGGCGCGATCATGTCGATCACGCGCGAGGTGGTGTTTTCCTCGCCGCGAATGTCGCGCTCGAGTTTCATCACGGCGGTCGGGTGCAGCGGCGTCAGGTTCTCGAAGAGGATCTTGTGTTTCGAGTTCTCGGGCGGCTCGTTGTTGACCTTGTCCACCTTGACCAACGCGAAGTAGCGCTCGCCATCTTTCGGGGTGCGGATCTCGCCTTCGATCGAATCGCCGGTATGCAGGTTGAAGCGGCGGATCTGCGACGGGCTGACGTAGATGTCGTCGGTGCCCGCGAGGTAACTGGTGTCCGGCGAGCGCAGGAAGCCGAAACCGTCGGGCAGCACCTCCAGCGTGCCATCGCCGAAGATCGCTTCGCCCTTCTTGGCGCGGTTCTTCAGCAAGGCAAAGATCAGTTCCTGCTTGCGCAGTCGGTTGGCGCCGTCGATCTCGTTGGCATTGGCCATTTCGAGAAGCTGGCTGACGTGGAGGGATTTGAGCTCCGATAGATGCATGGCGACCTTGCGGGATGGAGAGAAACGCGAGTGAGGGAGAAGAGAGGAAACGAACCGGCGACTGTCGGCCGGCTAATTTCCGCGGCATCCGGAGATGCGATTGCAGTCGATCAGGAACGACGCCGCGGATTGAATTTGCTGGAATCTAGCCAGTTCAGAGGTTGCTGTCAATAAACGCCGCAAGTTGCGACTTCGACAGGGCGCCGACCTTGGTCGCCACGATGTTGCCGCCTTTGAACAACATCAGCGTCGGAATGCCGCGAATGCCGTACTTCGCCGGGGTCGCCTGATTGTCGTCGATGTTGAGCTTTGCGACTTTCAGTTTGCCACCGTAATCCTTTGCAACCTCGTCGAGGATCGGCGCAATCATCTTGCAGGGGCCGCACCATTCGGCCCAGTAGTCGACGAGAACGGGCGCCGGGGACTGCAGCACTTCGCCTTCGAAATTGGCGTCAGTGACGTGGTGGATGTGTTCGCTCATGGCTCCTCACAGAGGTGGTTGCGAGAATGGTCGGAAAGGATGAAACGGCGGACGCACGTTTCGCGCAGATCCAGGCTTCGGGGCTGAAGTACGGGGAAGATTCGATCCGGACTGACGCGCGTTTCGAATGCCGACGCGTTTCCAAAAAAATGGGAAGCACTGGACCTCCCGATGGGTGCATCGTAACGAAAAACCTTCGGCGTGGGAAGATGCGCCAACAAGTTCGGCCGGCGACGACGGACCGGCCGCCAAGGCCCGCCGCGCTGGGCCTGCCGGGCGCAAATGCGCTATAGTTCCAACCCTGATTTTGCAAACCGGGTCGCGCGAATCTTCCGCGATTACAAGACCCTACCAGCGCAACGGAGATTTTCCCCATGACTTACGTCGTCACCGAACCGTGCATCAAGTGCAAATACACCGACTGCGTCGATGTATGCCCGGTCGATTGCTTCCGCGAAGGGCCGAACTTCCTCGTCATCGATCCGGACGAGTGCATCGATTGCACGCTGTGTGTTGCCGAGTGCCCGGTGGAAGCGATCTTTGCCGAAGATGACGTGCCCGCCGACCAGCAACATTTCACCGCGCTGAATGCCGAACTGGCAAAGCTGTGGCAACCCATCATCGAGCGCAAGGATGCCCTGCCGGACGCAGAAGACTGGGCCAAGGTGACCGAGAAGCTCGACAAGCTCGAGCGCTGATCCGCGCCGCGCGCGCGACATGACCGCGCCCGATCGCGGCCCGTCTTCCGACCTGACCATGCACCGGCTCGCACCCGGTGCGGACTTCCTGTACCGCTGCGCGGCGCGCATTCTGGTCGCGTGCGCACCACGCATGCCCGACCTCTCGGGCATCGTCATCGTCGTTCCCAACCTGATGCTTGCCCCCGGGCTACGCGGTGCGCTCGCGAACGCTGCCGGCCGGCCTTTGCTGCTTCCGCGCATCGTCACCCTGTCCGGCTGGGCCGATCCGCTGCTGGATGCGGCGTCATTCGATTCTCCGGCGCGTCGCCAGATGCGCCTGTTCGCGGCGCTGCGAGACTGGCGCATGCTCGACGGCAACAGCCGCTGGCAGATCGCCGATTCCCTCGTCGCTCTGTTCGACGAACTCCAGGAGGTGCGTACCGAATTGCCTGGCGAAGGGGCCGCCTTGGAATCCACGCTGCGGCGGGGATACGCGACTGCGTCCAGCGAACCGCTGTCGTTCGAAGCGCGATTCGTGCATGCGCTGTGGCAGGCGGATGCACAGGGCTTGCCATCCCTGAACGACGCCCGCCGCGAGGTGCAGCGGCAGATCGCGCAAGCCGCCGCCACGCCGCTGTTCGCCATCTGGGAGGGCGAAGCCTCGCGCGACCTGCTCGCGCTGCTCGAAACCTGGGCCATGCGGGCGCCGGCAGAACTCTTCGTGCCGGATCGGCGCCTCGCGGCGCAGGCTGCCGCGTCGCCGCTGCCGCTGCTTGCCGTTGCCTGGCCGCCGCAAGCGGACGATCGCCCACTGCGCGACCGTGCTGCCGCATTGCGGGCGACCGCTGCCATGCCGCTCGACTCGCATGTCACGCTCATTCCCACCGGTTCGCTCGAAGCGCTGGCACGCCACGCCGCGCTGCAGGTGCGCCAATGGCTTGCAGAGGGGCGCACGCATATCGCGCTGGTTGCCGCAGACCGCGTCGCGGCGCGGCGCACGCGGGCCTTGCTCGAGCGTGACGACATCCTGGTTGCCGATGAAACCGGCTGGAAGCTGTCGACCACACGCGCTGCCGCGCTGATCGATGCCTGGCAGGAGGTCGTTGCCGGGGACGGCTACCACCGCGCCGTGCTCGATCTGATCAAGTCGCCGTTCGTCGACGCCGGGCTCGACGACGCCTCGCGCGCGGCGGCAATCGATACCGTCGAGCAGTGCATCGCGCGCAGGAACATCGCGAATGGCCTCGAAGTGCTGGCGACGGCGGTAGGCGAACTCGATCAAGCCGCGCCGCCCAATTTTGCGGCCATGGTGCTGATGCGCGCGCTTCGTGCGGCGCGCGACGCATTCGCGCAGGGCGCGGCGACGCCGGCGCAGTGGATCGCGCGCCTGATGGCAGCGCTCGATGCACTCGGCGCAACCACCTCGCTGGGCGCCGATGCCGCGGGCGCTGATGTGCTGCGGTTGCTCGAACAGCGGCGCGCCGAACTTGGCGAGGGCGCACCACGGCTCGGCTTCGCGGAATGGCGCGAATGGCTCGACCGCCAGCTCGAGGCCGCGACCTTCCGCGACACGACGATCGACAGCACCGTGGTGATGACGCACCTTGCGGCGCTGCGCCTGCGCCCGTTCGATGCCGCGATCGTCGTCGGCGCGGACCGCGAGCACGTTGCGCCCGGCGAGCCGGCGGCGATGCTCTCGCACGATGCGGTCCGGCGCGAGTTGGGCCTGCCGGGGCGCGAGGCGCAGGTGGCGCAGTTGCGCGACGATCTCTCGATGCTGCTTGCGCAATGCGATCGGGTCAGCCTGGCCTGGCAGGCAACCGATGGCGACGAAACCCGCCTGCCGGCCGTCGAGGTTGAATTGCTCGGGCTGGCGCATGCGGTAGCGTTCGGCAGCGATCTGATCGGCACGCCCCTGGCGGCTGCCGATCCGGTGCCGTGTGGCGGCCTCGCGGAACAGCGCCGGCCGGCGCCGCGCGTGCCCGCCGAGGCGCTACCACAGCGTATCTCCGCCAGCGGCTACCAGAGCCTGGTCGCCTGCCCATACCAATATTTCACGCGCCATGTCCTCGGGCTGGCCGAACGGGAGGAGGTCAGCGAAGCGATCGAGAAGCGTGACTACGGTGAGCGCGTGCACGCGATCCTCGAGCGGTTTCATCGACAATTCCCGCGTGTCGCCGACCTTGCCCAGGATGTCGCGCTGGCCGAACTGGAGCGTGAAAGCCGCGCCGAATTCGCCGCCGAGATCGAGCGCAACGCACTGGAACTCGGCTGGCTCGAGCGCTGGCTAAAGCGGATGTCGGAGTACCTCGACTGGCAGCGCGAGCGCGAGGCACAGGGCTGGCACTTTGCGCAGGCGGAAGAGCGGCGCCACCTCGATCTGGAACTGCACGACGGCGCACCGCTGCGCCTCGAAGGCATGCTCGATCGCATCGACCGGAACGCAGGCGGCGGCCTCGCGCTGATCGACTACAAGGCGCAGGCGCCGGCCGCGCTGTCCGCCCGGCTGAAACAGCCCGGCGAGGACGTGCAGCTCGCCGTCTACACTATGCTTGCCGGCGATGCGGTCCTGGAGGCCGCCTACCTGTCGCTCGACGAAGCGGTGCGTGCCTACCGGCTGCCCGATCCGCAGTCCGTGGCGGCCGACCAGTATCAGCGCCTGATCGACACCTTTGGCGCCATGCGCGCAGGCGCGCCACTGACGGCCCATGGCACGGCATCGATCTGCGCACGCTGCGCTGCGCGCGGCCTGTGCCGGCGGGACTGGTTCGCGTGACATGACGAACGCCGTGCCCGATATGCGAATCGCACTCGACCCGGCGGCCAGCGCGGTCGTCGAGGCCTGCGCCGGCAGTGGCAAGACCTGGCTGCTGGTGTCGCGCATCGTCCGCGTGCTGCTGGACGGCGTCGCACCGGGGCGCATCCTTGCGATCACCTTCACGCGCAAGGCAGCGCGCGAAATCGAGGCGCGCCTTGCCCTCTGGCTGCGCGAGCTCGCAACCGCCGACGATGCCGTGGCGCTGGCATTTCTCGAACAGCGCGGACTCGATGCCCATGCTGCGCGAACCTTGCTGCCGCGCGCGCGCGGACTGCTGCAGGCGGTGTTCGACGCGCAACCCGCGATCACGATCACCACCTTCCACGGGTGGTTTGCCCGCATCGTCGGTGCGGCACCCCTGACCAGCGGGCTGTCGGGGAACACGCTTGTCGAATCGGGCCGCCAGATCACCGAAGAAGCCTGGCAGCAGTTCGCGCGGCGCTGCGCGCGCGAGCCGGAGTGGGCGTCGGCACAGTCGCTGCGCTGGCTGCTGCGCGAACTCGGCACCGCGAACACGCGAGCCTTGCTCGGCCGGCTGCTTGCCCGGCGTGCCGAATGGCATGCGCTGTGCGAGCACCGCGACGTCGAGGCCGTGATCGACGATCTGCGCAGTTTCCACGACCCGCGCGATCCGCGGGAATTGACGGCTGGGTTTGTCGTCCGCCATGGGGCCGCGCTGCAGGACTTTGCCGGATTGCTGATTGCCAACCAGATCGCAAGCGACCTTGAGGCGGGGCGCGCGCTCCAGGCGGCACACGAGGCCGATGCCGATGTGCTGTTCGAGGCGGCACGTGCAGCGCTGCTCAGGCAGGACGACGTGCCGCGCGCGCGCAAGCACAGCGCGGCATTGCAGAAGCGGCTCGGGGCGGGTGGCGCGGCGCGCTATCTCGACCTGCACGCGCGCCTTGCGCAAGCGGTGCTCGACGTTCTCGCGCAGCTTGCCGAGGGCGCCGCATTCGAACTCAATCGCCATGGCCTGATTGCCGGCGTGGCGCTGCTCGAGGTGCTGGAGCGCTACAAGCGCGAGAGGCGGCTGATGGACTTCGCCGATCTCGAATGGCATGCCGACCAACTTCTGCGCGAAGAGTCGGAGGCGGCATTCATCCAGGCGCGGCTCGATGCGCGCTATCGCCACATCCTGCTCGACGAGTTCCAGGACACCAATCCGCTGCAGTGGCGCATCCTGCGCGCCTGGCTCGACGCCTACGACGCCACGCAGGAGAAGCCGCGCGTATTCATGGTCGGCGATCCGAAGCAGTCGATCTACCGCTTCCGCCGTGCCGAGCCGCGCATCTTCACCGCGGCGGCCGGCTATTTCGCGCAATGCTTCGGCGCGGTGTGCCTGCCCAACGACGCCACCTATCGCAATTCGCAAACGGTGGTCGACGTCGTGAATGTCCTGTTCGCGCAGGCACCGCTGTTCGAATTCCGCGCGCAGACGGCGCTGCGCTCTGTGTTGCCAGGCCGGGTGGAGGTGATCGGACCGGTCGGCGGTGATGAAGGGGATGATGGCGAAGCTGGCGCCGATGCCGATGGCGGCCTGCGCGATCCCCTGCGCATGCCACAAATGGAGCTGGAGGATCTGCGGCACGCGCGCGAGGCGGCGCTGATGGCGGCGCGCATTGCGGAGATCGTCGGGCGCTGGGAGGTGATCGAACACGGCCGGCCGCGCGCTGCGCGCCATGACGACGTCCTGGTCCTGTGCCGGCGCCGCACCCGCCTGGCCGAGTACGAGCGCGCGTTGCGCGAGCGCGGCATTCCGTACGTGACATCGAGCCGGGGTGGGCTGCTGCGCACGCTGGAAGCCGCGGACATGCGCGCGCTGTTGCGTTTTCTTGCTTCTCCGGCCGACGATCTCGCCCTTGCGCATGCCCTGCGCACGCCGCTGTTTGCGCTGCCGGACGACACGCTGCTGCTGATCGCGCGTTCGCGTGCGCTCGGCGGATCCTGGTGGCATCGGCTCGACGCGCTGGCACGGGCCGGGGCCGGCGGCGGCGACCTGGCGCGTGCGCATCGCCTGCTGCTGCGCTGGCGAGAACTGGCCGCGCGCCTGCCGGTGCACGACCTGCTCGATCGCATCTGCTTCGAAGGCGACCTCGCTGCACGCACGCGCGCCGTTGTGCCACCGGCGATGTGGCCCGGCGTGGCTGCCAACCTCGATGCATTCATTGCCGCGTCGCTCAAGCTCGATGCCGCGCGCTATCCGAGCCTGCCGCGCTTCATCGATGAACTGGCGCGACTGGCCGACGACGCGGACGAGGCGCCGGACGAGGGCACCATCGAGGCTGAGGGCGGCGATGCCTCCGCCGGCCGCGTGCGCATCATGACCATCCACGGCGCCAAGGGACTCGAGGCGCCGATTGTCTGGCTGATCGACGCCAACGCCACCAGGGCACCGGCGGACACCTACCGCGTGCTGCTCGACTGGCCGCCCGATGCGGATCGTCCGTGCCATCTGTCGTTCGCCGGGCGCAAGGAGATGCTCGGTTCCCGGCGCGATGCGCTGCTGGCCGAGGAGTCGCGGGCCGCCGAACGCGAAGACCTCAACCTGCTGTACGTCGCGCTGACGCGCGCCAGCCAGTACCTGTTCGTCAGCGGTGTCGCGGAAGCACGGGCCGGGCAGCGCGTCAGCGCATTGCGGCGCGTCGCCGATGCCGTGGAGGAGCTCAATCCGGGCGCAGGCGTGGTCGGCGCAGAGCGCTTGGCCGATCTTGCGCCCGCGGCGGCCGGCGCCCGCGCGTTGCCGGCAATTCCGCCGCCACCACCGGTCGGCGTGCGCCGCGCGCCGCTCAGCGAGGCGCAGCGCTACGGCACGCGGCTCCATGCGCTGCTCGAGGCGCGCGCCGCATCGGGTGCGGGCAGCGCAGTGCGTGCGACGGAGGCGGCGGATGCATCGATCGAGCGACAGGTGCAGGCGATACTGTCTGCGCCGCACCTGCAGGACTTCTTCGATCCGGCCCGCTACTGCCGTGCCTGGAACGAAATCGACGTGGTGCTGGCCGACGGCAGCAGCGGACGCATCGACCGGCTGGTGGAACGCGATGATGGCTGGTGGGTGCTCGACTACAAGAGCGGGGCGCTCGATGCGGCACGGCTCGACGCCTATCGAGACCAACTGTTGCGCTATCGCGAGGCGGTGTCGGCGATGTTCCCGGGGCAACCGGTTCGCTGCGTCCTCGTTTTTGGCAATGCACAACGGCTCGACATTTGAACCCTGACGGGGTTCCACCGCGCATGGCCTTGGACTAACATGCCGACGGGCCATGCGTTCGTCTTCGGAACCTCGCGCGGCCCGCGAAAGTGCAGCGAGTGCGGGCCAGGGGTGGGGCAGCCCGCACATGGCCGCCCGGCTCGATCCGGTGCGGTTCCAGAAACAGAAAAAACAAGACTTGTTGCGTGCGAGGAGACTCATGGAAAAGATCTGGCTGAAAAGCTATCCCCCCGGCGTGCCTGCCGAAATCGACATCAGCGAGTTCAACTCGGTCGGTGACGTGCTGGCGCGCAGCGTGCGGCTGTATGGCCCGCAACCGGCTTACATCTGCATGGACAAGAGCATCACGTATGACGAGCTCGATCGTCTGAGCACGCAGTTCGCCGGCTTCCTGCAGGGCGAGCTCGGGCTGCCGCAGGGCGCGCGCGTGGCGATCATGATGCCCAATGTGCTGCAGTACCCGATCGCCGCCTTCGGCGCCCTGCGTGCGGGTTACACCGTGGTGAACGTCAATCCGCTCTACACGCCGCGCGAGCTCGAGCACCAGTTGCGCGATTCGGGGGCAGAGGCCATCGTCATCGTCGAGAACTTCTGCACCACGCTGCAGGAAGTCGTCAAGAACACGCCGGTCAAGACCGTCGTCACGACCGGCCTCGGCGACATGCTCGGTTTCCCCAAGGGCATGATCGTCAATTTCGTGGTCAAGCACGTGAAGAAGATGGTGCCGGCCTGGGATATTCCGGGCAACATCAACTTCCGCGATGCGCTGACGCGCGGCGCGCGGCATGCGCTCAAGCCGGTGAAGGTCACGCTCGACGACCTCGCGTTCCTGCAATACACCGGCGGCACCACCGGCGTGGCCAAGGGCGCGATGCTGACCCACCGCAACATCGTGTCGAACCTGACCCAGGCCTACGAGTGGATCCGCCCCTTCGTGCGCGACGGCAACGAGGTCATCGTCACCGCGCTGCCGCTCTATCACATCTTCGCGCTCACGGCGAACTGCCTGACCTTCATGCGCCTCGGGGCGGCCAACGTGCTGATCACCAATCCGCGCGACATACCCGGGTTCGTGAAGGAGCTGTCGAAGCACAAGTTCTCGGTGCTGACTGGCGTGAATACGCTGTTCAACGCGCTGCTCAACGATCCGAACTTCGGCAAGCTCGATTTCAGCGCGATGCGCGTCACACTCGGTGGCGGCATGGCGGTCCAAAAGGCGGTGGCGGATCGATGGAAGGAGATCACCGGCAAGCCGCTGATCGAAGCCTACGGCCTGACCGAAACCTCGCCGGCCGCAACGATCAATCCGCTCGATCTCAAGGAGTACAACGGTGCGATCGGCCTGCCGGTTTCGAGTACCGAGGTCGCCATCCGCGATGATGACGGCAACGACGTGCCGCTGGGCCAGTCGGGCGAGTTGTGCGTGCGCGGCCCGCAGGTGATGAAGGGCTACTACAACCGCGAGGACGAAACCGCGAAGGTGATGATGCCGGATGGTTTCCTGCGCACCGGCGACGTCGCGGTGATGGACGAGAAGGGCTTCGTGCGCATTGTCGATCGCAAGAAGGACATGATCTTGGTGTCGGGCTTCAACGTCTATCCGAACGAAGTCGAGGCGGTGGTCGCGATGCATCCGGGCGTGCTGGAAGTCGCCGCGATCGGTGTGCCGGACGACAAGTCGGGCGAGGCGGTCAAGGTGTTCATCGTGCGCAAGGATGCCGCGCTCACCGAGGAAGCGGTGCTGGCCCATTGCCGCGAGAACCTGACCGGCTACAAAATGCCGCGCTTCGTCGAGTTCCGGCAGGAACTGCCCAAGACGAACGTCGGCAAGATCCTGCGCCGCGCCCTGCGCGACGAGCCGCCGAAGAAGGCGGCGTAGGGCCGATGCTGCCGGTCAGCTGCGCTGGCCGGCAGCGCCGAGGCGACGCGCGCCGTTGCTGATTCCCACCAGCCAGTCGAGCACGCAGTAGAAGGCACCGGCTGCGAACGGCGGGTTGAGTGTTGCCAGCCCGATGCCGGGCGCGTGAGGCCGCCAGGCCCAGTTGCCGAGCCAGGTGCCCCACAGTTCCATCGCCAGCGCAAGGCAGAACATCGTGCTGTAGAGCGCGGGTGCCGGTCCGAAGCGCATCGCGAGCAGAAAGATCAGCGTCAGCGGCACACTCAGCAGGTCGTGCCCCGTCAGGGCGAGCGCGGCGGTACAAACCACGATCAGTGGCACCGACGCGGCGGCTGCGCGCGCCGGCAGCCGCGCTGCGATCCAGGTGCCCAGGCAGTAGAGCAGCACGTGGCCGGGCGGCACGAACAGCGGGATGTTGCCAAGGCGATAGTCGTACAGCCCCCACACCAGCGAGAGCACGATTTCGCCGGCTGTCGCAAACAGCAGGCAGGCGAGCAGGGCGCGCCACTGCTGCGCGGGCCGGCGCGCCGCCAGCCACGCCAGCAGGCCTGCAGCCCACAGGTTGACTACCGGCTGCCCCCACGGGCCGCCGAACTGGTCGAGCGCCAGGCCGGCCGCGATGGTGAAGGCGATCAGCAGGGCGTCGCGCGCGTTCATGGGGAGGGAATCCGGATCGGGTCCGGCGCGATAGGGGTGGCCTGAAGACCGCATGGATTGGCGATCCGGAGCCTGCACGGTCTGCGACCCAATCGGGGTGGGCCTTTCAGGCCTGCCTGCCACGTGTTCAGCGATCCATGCGGGTTGCCGAGCAGCGTCATGTGGTTTCAAGCGCCCGTGCCGCCCGATGCGGCGGATGCCGTCGCGCTGTCGACGCGCGCCTGAAGGCAGGCCGGGCACAGGCAGCCCGCGAGATCCGGCAGCGGCGGCAGCGCCGGCAAGGCCTGGCACCAGCAGCGGCCGTCGCCGGCCACGGCTCCGCAGTGAAAGTGCGCGCCGCAATGTGCGCACTGCGTGGTGCCGCTTGCGGGTTCGTTCTGGTTCGGGTTCATCAACGGGGTCGGGCCGGGCCGGAATGCAGCCAATCTAACAGTTTCTCCGCCGGCCGCGCCGGCCGGCCCTTCTCAGCCTGCATGCTAAACTCGGCGGACTGTTCCCCAGCGTCAACCTGATAAACCCGATCCCATGTCCGGCAACATTTTCGGCACGCTGTTCAGCGTCACTTCCTTTGGCGAATCCCACGGGCCGGCGATCGGTTGCGTGGTCGACGGCTGCCCGCCCGGCCTGGCAATCTGCGAAGCCGACATCCAGGCCGAGCTCGACCGGCGCAAGCCCGGCACGTCGCGCCATGTCACGCAGCGGCGCGAGCCGGACACGGTGGAGATCCTCTCCGGGGTGTTCGAGGGCTGCACCACCGGCACGCCGATCGCGCTCCTGATTCGCAACCAGGACCAGCGCAGCAAGGACTACGGCAACATCGCCGACACCTTCCGTCCCGGCCATGCCGACTACACGTACTGGCAGAAGTACGGCATCCGCGACTATCGAGGCGGCGGCCGTTCGTCGGCGCGCGAAACCGCGGTGCGCGTGGCGGCCGGCGCGATCGCGCGCAAGTGGCTCCTCGAAAAGCATGGCGTTGTCATCCGCGGCTGCATGTCGCAACTGGGTCCGATCGCGATTCCGTTCCAGTCATGGGAGGCAGTGCGCGACAACCCGTTCTTCGCCGCGAACGCCGGCATCGTGTCCGAGCTGGAAGCCTACATGGACGAACTGCGCAAGTCGGGCGATTCGTGCGGTGCGCGCATCGACGTGGTGGCGGCCAATGTGCCGGTGGGCTGGGGCGAGCCGGTGTATGACCGGCTCGATGCCGACATTGCCTACGCGATGATGGGCATCAACGCGGTCAAGGGCGTCGAGATTGGCGCCGGCTTCGCGAGCATCGCGCAGCTCGGCACGCAGCATTCGGACGAAATGACGCCGCAGGGCTTCCTGTCCAACAACGCCGGCGGCGTGCTCGGCGGCATTTCGACCGGGCAGGACATCCGCGTCAGCATGGCGATCAAGCCGACCTCGAGCATCCGCCTCGACCGGCACTCGATCGACCGCGCCGGCCATCCGGTGATCGTGAACACCCACGGACGCCACGATCCCTGCGTCGGCATCCGCGCCACGCCGATCGCCGAGGCGATGCTGGCACTGGTGCTGATCGACCACGCGCTGCGCCATCGCGCGCAGAATGCCGACGTTTCGACCGGTACGCCGCGTGTTCCGGCCAGCGCGCCGACGCGGGTGATCGAGCGCCTGCGCGCTGCCGCAGTGGACGATCCGGAGCCCGACGAGGCCTGAACCGGCGGCTGCGCCGCCAGTTCCCGAAATTGATCTGAATCAATCAAGTGTGGCGCGATCGCGCTAGCCTTGAACTACATTAACCACGGCCGGCGCGACCGGCTGCATCATCAACGAGCACAGTGAGAGGACGCGCATGGAGTTGCAACAACACGATCTGCACCACGAGTTCCCGGAGCACAAGGAGACGATCCATGCGCTCAAGACGTCGAACCACCACTTCCAGCGGCTGTTCGACGAGTATCACACCGTGAATCGGCACGTACGGCGCATCGAGGAAAACAACGAGCCGGTGACCGATACCGAGTTCGAAAACCTGAAGAAGCAGCGGCTGCACCTCAAGGACCAGCTTTATTCTATGATCCAGGCCCACAAGGCATAGGTGTCGCCGAAACGCATGACGACACGGGGTGCGCTGCACCCCGTTTGTTTTTGGCCGGGTGGGTTCAGCGCCGGTAGGGCGCGGCGAGCGGTTCGCCGATGAACAGGCCCTGCGCCGGCCAGGCGACGCTCTTCCAGTAGGCCTCGATCGCGCTGGCGCCGAGCGCGTAGTGCTTGATCAGCACGGCCGGGTTGGGAAATTTCTGCCAGTGGTTGCATGGCTCCGACACCGTGCCGTAGCTGGCGGTTGCCCCGGCATCGAGCCAGCGCAGGCTGCTCATCTGGTGCTTGCCGAGCAGGTCGCCGCCGCTCGACGTCAGATGGTCGGCGAGCGCGCCTGGCAGGAAGCGCAGCGTGTCGAGGTTGTCCACCCATGCGCGGCCGGTGAGATAGAACATCACGTCGTCGGCTGCATCGAGCGCCTCGCTTTCCAGGTTGCGGATGCGCAGCGGCGGTTTGCGCAGCGCGGCATCGCGCGGGTAGAAGGCCGCGCGCGTGTTGCGGTTGGCATCTGCAGTCTTCACCAGATAAGCCGTGCCGCGCGGCATGCGACGGTCGGCGGCGACGCCGCGATCGATCAGCGCCCTGGCCATGGCGATGTCGTCGGCCGGCAGCAGCATACTGATGCGCAATGAAAGGTCGTCACGCGGGCGCAGCGATGCCGAGTCGTAGTAGGGGCTTGGCCGCGACGGCGCGCAGGTCCGGCTGCACAGCGCTTCGTCCAGGCCCAGCGTCAGCGCCGCGGTGATGGCGTTGCATTCGACGGCATACGGCGTGGTCCACACCAGCAGCAGCGCCTGCACGGCGGCCGGCGCCTGTGCATCGAGGGTGGCGCGCAGCGTCTCGAACTGCTCGCGCGCGAGTTTCGCCGCGCCGTGAGGCAGGTGCACGCGGATCACGTTCTCCGCCGGCACGCCGCGCGCCTTGACGTAATAGGCGCCCGCTTCGACGCTCGCTGGATCGTTCTGGTTGATGACGACGGCAAGCTGCCTCGCCGTCAGGCCGTATGGCGCGCCACCGAAGGCGCGCATCGTGGCGCTGCTCTGCGCGATCGCCGGGGTGGCGCTCAGGGCGAGCAAGGCATGGAGCAGCCCGAGGAAAGCGGAGCGGAATTTCATGATCGGGCAAAAGGTCCGCGCGGCGAGGGGTCGGGGATGGCGAAGGTAGAATATCGTGAATGCTCCCCTACTGGCGCCTGTCGGCCTATTACTTCTTCTACTTCGCCTTCATCGGCACGTTTGCACCTTATTTCAGCCTTTACCTGAAATCGCTGTCCTTCTCGGCGTGGGACATCGGCGTGCTCAACTCGCTGATGCAGGTGATGCGCATCGCCGCGCCCAACGTGTGGGGCGTGCTCGCCGACCGCATCGGCGCGCAGACGCCGATCGTGCGCTTCGCCGGGCTGATGAGCATCGTCGGCTTCGCGCTGTTCTTCTTCACCGAATCCTTTGCCGGCGTGTTTTGCGCCATGGCGCTGCTGGCATTTTTCTGGAGCGCCGCGATTCCGCTGGTCGACTCGCTGACGCTGTCGCACCTGGGGAGCGAGACGCACCACTACGGCCGCATCCGGCTGTGGGGGTCGATCGGCTTCGTCGTCGCGGTGCTCGCGGTCGGCGCGGCGCTGGATCGGGTGCCGATCGCCGGCTTGTTGCCGATGTCGATGGCCACGCTCGTCGGCATTCTCGTCTGCGCCCTGCTGGTGCCCGAAGCGCCGACGCGGCCGCACCACGAGGATCATGCGCCGCTCGGCGACATCCTGCGCCGGCCGCACGTGCGTGCGTTGCTGGTGGCGTGCTTCTTCATGTCGGCGGCGCATGGCGCGCTGTACGTGTTCTATTCGCTGTTCCTGGTGGCGAACGGCTACTCGACCACGGTGGTCGGCTGGCTGTGGACACTCGGCGTGCTGGCCGAGATCGGCGTGTTCATTGCCATGCCGCGGTTGCTGCGCATCGGGTCGATCGGCACGATCCTTCTGGCATGCCACGCCTTCGCCGTGGTGCGCTTCCTGATGATCGGTTGGGGCGTCGAATCGGTACCGGTGCTGGTGCTGGCGCAACTGATGCACGGCGCGACCTTCGGCGCTTATCATGCGGCTTCGGTGGCGGCGGTCGGGCGCTGGTTCGGCGCGAAACACCAGGCGCGCGGGCAGGCGATTTACGGAAGCGTTTCATTTGGTGCCGGCGGCATGGTCGGCGGCTTGCTCAGCGGATACACGTGGGACAATCTCGGCGCGCCGCTGACCTATTCCCTGAGCGCGCTGTTTGCGCTGATCGGCGCGCTGGCGATAATTGCGGGGTGGCGCGGGCTAGGTGCCGGCGAGCGGTGCCACGACGATTCCGAGAACGGAGGAGAGCGATGAGATCCTGGTTTTCCGGGCTGGGCAAGACGGTTGCCCCGGTGGTGATTTCGGGGGTCCTGGTGGCTGCCTGCCAGACGGTGCAGACGACGCAGGGCGGTGCGGTCGGTGTGGACCGCAAGCAGTCGATGATGGTGTCGGCGGCCGATGTGGACAAGGCCGCCGCGGCGAACTACCAGCAGGTGCTCGGCGAATCGAAAAAGAAGGGCGCGCTCAACGCCGACGTGGCGCAGACCGAGCGGGTGCGCGGCATCGCGCGTCGGCTGATCCCGCAGGTGGCGGTGTTCCGCGAGGATGCGCTGAAGTGGAACTGGGAAGTGAACGTGATCGAGTCCGATGAACTCAATGCCTGGTGCATGCCGGGCGGGAAGATCGCGTTCTACTCCGGCATCATCGAGAAACTGAAGCTGACCGACGACGAGATTGCCGCGATCATGGGCCACGAAATGGCCCACGCGTTGCGCGAGCACGCGCGCGAACGGGCCTCGAAGGCGATGGCCGCCGGCATCGGCGTGCAGGTGGTGGGCGCGGTGGCCGGCCTCGGTGACATCGGTACGCAGCTCACCAGCGTGCTGGCCGACATCACCTTCGTCAAGCCGAACTCCCGCCTGCACGAGACCGAATCCGACCGCATCGGCATCGAACTCGCGGCGCGCGCGGGCTACGATCCGCGCGCTGCCGTCGGCCTGTGGAAGAAAATGTCCGAGAACGGCGGCGGGCAGCCGCCGCAATGGCTGTCGACGCACCCGTCGCACGAGACGCGCATCAAGGACATCGAGAAATACGCCGCCAGGGTGATGCCGCTTTACGAAAAGGCGCGCGGCAAGTCGTAGCCGCGGCATCGCCCGTGTCCTGATCCCGTCGTTGCCCTGCAGTGCGCATGGGTATTGGCTTTCAGGCCGGCATGCCCTGAGGGGCGCGTGCGTGCTGGTTCTGCAGGCAAGCATGTCCGGGGGCGCCGTCCCGTGCGCCTTCCGGCCAGGTCCGATTTTCGGACGTTTGCGCGGCGGCGACGTGCGCGCACTGACAGCCGGCGCCCCCTTGTGGGATAATTCCAAGCTTTCCCGTTTGGTTCCTGCAACCTGATCTGGTAGTCGTTCGCCGTGTCGCAGACTCTCTACGAAAAGCTTTGGAACAGCCATGTCGTCCATCAGGAAGAGGATGGCACGGCGCTGATCTACATCGACCGCCATCTCGTCCACGAGGTAACCAGCCCGCAGGCCTTCGAGGGCCTCAAGCTGGCCGGGCGCCGGCCGTGGCGCATCGGTTCGGTGGTTGCCACCGCCGACCACAACACGCCGACGAACAACTGGGACCAGGGTATCGCCGATCCGGTGTCGCGGCTGCAGGTCGAGACGCTCGACGCCAACATCAAGGCGTTCGGCGCCAAGGTGTATTTCCCGTTCCGTGACGCGCGCCAAGGCATCGTCCATGTCATCGGCCCGGAAAACGGCGCCACGCTGCCGGGCATGACCGTGGTGTGCGGCGACTCGCACACCAGCACGCATGGCGCCTTCGCCTGCCTCGCGCACGGCATCGGCACTTCGGAAGTCGAGCATGTACTGGCGACGCAATGCCTGCTGCAGAAGAAGTCGAAGACCATGCTGGTGAAGGTCGACGGTGAACTTGCGCGCGGCGTGTCGGCCAAGGACGTGGTGCTCGCCATCATCGGCAGGATCGGCACTGCGGGCGGCACCGGCTACGCGATCGAATTCGGCGGCTCGACCATTCGCGCGATGTCGATGGAAGGCCGCATGACCGTCTGCAACATGGCCATCGAGGCCGGCGCGCGCGCCGGCATGGTGGCGGTTGACGACATCACCCTCGACTACGTCAAGGGCCGTGCCTTCGCCCCGAGTGGCGCCGACTGGGACAAGGCGGTTGCCTATTGGCGTACGCTGGTTTCCGACGAAGGCGCACAGTTCGACACCGTGGTCGAACTCGATGCAAGCAAGCTCAAGCCGCAGGTGACCTGGGGCACTTCGCCCGAGATGGTGACGACGGTCGATGGTGAAGTACCCGATCCGGCGCTCGAATCCAACCTGGTCAGGCGCGAGGGCATGGAGCGCGCGCTGGCCTACATGGACCTCAAGCCGAAGACCTCGATGAAGGCGATCAAGCTCGACCGCGTGTTCATCGGCTCGTGCACCAACTCGCGCATCGAGGATCTGCGCGCGGCGGCCGAAGTGGTCAAGGGCAAGAAGGTTGCGCCGACCATCCGGCAGGCGCTGGTGGTGCCCGGCTCCGGGCTGGTCAAGGCGCAGGCGGAGCGAGAGGGGCTCGATCGCATCTTCCTCGACGCCGGCTTCGAATGGCGCGAGCCGGGCTGCTCGATGTGCCTGGCGATGAACGCCGACCGGCTGGAACCGGGCGAGCGCTGTGCGTCCACTTCGAACCGCAATTTCGAAGGCCGCCAGGGCGCGGGCGGGCGCACCCACCTGGTCAGCCCGCAGATGGCTGCGGCGGCCGCGATCACCGGTTACTTTTCCGACGTGCGCGACTGGCTGCGCTGAGCGCGCGGCCGTCGTTCAGGAGCAAGACATGCGCAAGATCGCTTGGGTCATCATCGCGTTGCTGGGTCTCGGCCTGGCAGGCTGCAATACGGTTGCCGGCATCGGCAAGGACATCGAAAAGAGCGGCGCCGCGCTCCAGCGCTGGGCGCACCGCTGAGCGCGAGCAGGGACGGGATTCTTCATGCAGGCATTCACGCAACTCGATGGCTTGGTCGCACCGCTCGATCGCGCCAACGTCGATACCGACGCCATCATTCCGAAGCAGTTCCTCAAGTCGATCAAACGCGCCGGCTTCGGCCCGAACCTGTTCGACGAATGGCGCTACCTCGATCACGGCGAGCCGGGCATGGACAACGCGAAGCGCCCGCTCAACCCGGCGTTCGTGCTCAATGCACCGCGTTACCGCGGCGCAGAGATCCTGCTGACGCGCGAGAACTTCGGCTGCGGTTCGTCGCGCGAGCATGCGCCGTGGGCGCTCGAGGACTACGGCTTCCGCGCGCTGATCGGCACCACGTTCGCCGACATCTTCTTCAATAACTGCTTCAAGAACGGCGTGCTGCCGATCCGCCTGCCGCAGTCGGAGGTCGACGCACTGTTCGCGCAGGTCGCGGCGAACGAGGGCTACCGGCTGAAGATCGACCTCGATGCCCAGACGGTCGCGCGACCCGACGGGAAGGTGCTGAAGTTCGAGGTAGACGCGTTCCGCAAGTATTGTCTGCTCAACGGCTTCGACGACATCGGGCTGACCTTGCGTCACGCCGACAAGATTCGCGCCTTCGAGGACAAACGGCGTGTCGAGCAACCTTGGCTGTTCGCCTGAAATCCGGCGACGACGCAATTCGATTCAAACCTGAAAGACAAAAGATGAAGATCTGCATACTCCCCGGCGACGGCATCGGTCCGGAAATCATGGCGCAGGCGCTGCGTGTGCTGGATGCACTGAAATCCGACGGCCTGAAGATCGAAACCGAAGTGGCGCTGATCGGCGGCGCCGCGGTCGACGCCACCGGCAAGCCCTTGCCCGAGGAGACGACACGCATTGCCAAAGCGTCGGATGCGGTGTTGCTGGCAGCGGTCGGTGGCCCGCAATACGACACCCTTCCGCGCGATCAGCGGCCGGAGCGCGGCCTGCTCGGCATCCGCAAGGAACTCAACACCTTTGCCAACCTGCGACCGGCGATCGTGTATGAAGAACTGGCGAGCGCCTCGTCACTGAAGACGGAGGTGGTGGCCGGGCTCGACATCCTGATTGTGCGCGAGCTGACCGGCGACATCTATTTCGGCGAGCCGCGCGGTGTGGCAATGCGTCATGGGGAGCGCGTCGGCGTCAACACCATGGTCTATTCGGAATCCGAGGTGCGCCGCATCGCGCACGTCGCCTTCAAGGCGGCGATGAAGCGCGGCCGCAGGCTGTGCTCGGTGGACAAGATGAACGTGCTCGAAGCGATGCAGCTTTGGCGCGACGTGGTGATCGAGGTCAGCAAGGACTATCCTGAGGTCGAACTCTCCCACATGCTGGTGGACAACGCCGCCATGCAACTGGTGCGCAACCCGAAGCAGTTCGACGTGATGGTGACCGGCAACATGTTCGGCGACATCCTGTCCGACGAAGCTTCGATGCTGACCGGCTCGATCGGCATGCTGCCCTCGGCCTCGCTGGACGAGCATGGCAAGGGTCTCTACGAGCCGATCCACGGCTCGGCGCCGGACATAGCGGGCAAGGGACTGGCCAACCCGCTGGCGATGATCCTGTCGACGGCGATGATGCTGCGTTACAGCCTGAACAACGAGGCAGCTGCGGTGCGCATCGAAGCTGCCGTCAAGAAGGTGCTGGCGCAGGGCTATCGCACCGGCGATATCTGGACGCCGGGCGGCAACAAGGTCGGAACGAAGGAAATGGGCGACGCCGTGCTTGCGGCGCTCGCGTGATCGGCGCCGCGAGCGCGGAAGTTTCAACACAAGAGCAGGTGATGTCATGAAGCGAGTGGGTCTGGTTGGTTGGCGGGGAATGGTCGGTTCAGTGCTCATGCAGCGCATGCAGGAAGAGCGCGATTTCGACCTCATCGATCCGGTGTTCTTCACCACGTCGAACGTCGGCGGCGCAGGGCCGAAGATCGGCCGCGACGTCCCCGCGCTGAAAGATGCGAAAAGCATCGACGACCTCAAGGCCATGGACATCGTGATTACCTGTCAGGGCGGGGATTACACGAACGAGGTCTATCCGAAGCTGCGCGCCACCGGCTGGAACGGCCACTGGATCGATGCCGCATCGGCGCTGCGCATGGAAAAGGGTGCGGTGATCATCCTCGATCCGGTCAATTCGAACGTCATCAAGGAGTCGCTAGCCAGTGGTGGGAAGGACTGGATTGGCGGCAACTGCACGGTGAGCCTGATGCTGATGGCGCTGGGCGGCCTGTTCCGCAATGACCTCGTCGAGTGGATGACGGCGATGACCTATCAGGCCGCATCGGGCGCCGGCGCGCAGAACATGCGCGAATTGCTGGCGCAGATGGGCGAGGCGCATCGCATCGCCAAGCCGCTGCTCGATGATCCGGCATCTGCCATCCTCGACATTGACCGCGAAGTTGCCGGCATCCTGCGCGACGACGGCTTCCCGACTGCCAACTTCGGCGTGCCGCTGGCCGGCTCGCTGATCCCCTGGATCGACAAGGATCTCGGCAACGGCCAGTCGAAGGAGGAGTGGAAGGGCCAGGCCGAAACCAACAAGATCCTCGGCCGCGAAGCCAGCCCGATTCCGGTCGACGGCCTTTGCGTGCGCATCGGCGCGATGCGCTGTCATTCTCAGGCACTGACCATCAAGCTGAAGAAGGACGTGCCGCTGGCCGACATCGAAGGCATGCTTGCTACAGCTAATGATTGGGTGAAAGTTGTGCCGAACCAGCGCGAAGTCACGATGAAGGAACTGACACCTGCCGCCATCACCGGCACGCTGCGCGTTCCGGTCGGCCGGCTGCGCAAGCTTTCCATGGGCCCGCAGTACCTGGCAGCCTTCACCTGCGGCGACCAGCTTCTCTGGGGCGCCGCGGAACCTCTACGCCGTATGCTTCGCATCCTTGTCGAGGCTTGAGCTTCGCGCTTGGGTGTCCTGTAAGTGTCTGTTCCGGTGGCGTTTCGGCGCCGCCGGCTCAAGATTTCCCGCCTCAAAGACGTTCACGCCCCTGAAATGCTTCCCCGCCGTGAGTTCGGTCACGGCCAGATAGTTGCGTTAATTAACTTAGCTTGTTAGCTTGCATCGCTAACTGCATGATGTTAATTTACTTATCCAGACCTCATCAGAGGGTTGCCTGGTACGGACGGGTTTATGAATATGACATTCAGGGCAAGAATTCTCGCGGCGGCCATTGCGGCACTGCCGCTGACCGCTAACGCTGCCGGCCTCGGGCGGCTCTCGGTGTTGAGCGCGCTCGGGCAGCCGCTGCGTGCCGAGGTGGAACTGTCGGCGAACAAGGAAGAGCTGTCTTCCCTGAGCGCGAAACTGGCTTCGCCGGAGGTATTCAAGCAGGCTGGAATCGATTTTGCGCCCGCACTCCAGTCACTGCGTTTCAAGGTGGACAAGAAGCCGGATGGACAGCCCGTTCTGAGGGTGACGAGCGACCGGCCGATCAATGACCCGTTCCTCGACGTAATGCTCGAACTGAATTGGGCAAATGGACGTCTGGTTCGCGAATACACGTTCCTGCTGGACCCCGTGGAGGTTGGAAAGACAGCCGAATCGGTGGCGCCAGTCGCTCCGGTGGCACCGGTCACGCCTTCGACATCACCGGCTCCGGCGGCCGACGGAGGCGCCAAGCCGACCGCCCCGGCGCGCGGTGCGGCAGCGGCCAGCACGCGCGGGAAGCGCGCCGAAGCGCTTGCCGGCGACAGCTACGCGGTAAAACGCGGCGACACGCTGTCCAAGATTGCCGGGCAGTTTGCCGGCGAGGGGGTTTCGGTCGACCAGATGCTGGTCGCGCTCTACAACAGGAACCAGGATTCCTTTGACGGAAACATGAACCGGCTCAAGGCCGGCAAGATTCTGAGCATTCCGGATCGCGAGGCTGCAGCAGCGGTCTCGACAGCGGAAGCGCGCAAGATCGTCAGCGCCCAGGTCGCCGACTTCAACGCCTATCGCGGCAAGCTTGCTGCGGCTGCCAAGGCGGCACCGTCGGCCGAGGCATCCCAGCAGGTTGCGACCGGGAAGATTGCACCGAAAGTCGAAGAGAAGGCGCCGGTTGCAGCGCCCGGTCAGGATCAGGTCAAGGTCTCGAAGACCGAGGTCTCCAAAGATGGCAAACCGGACGCCAAATCCGACCAGAAAGCGAAGCAGCTCGAGGAGGATCTCGTCGCGAAGGACCGTGCGCTCAAGGATGCCAATTCGCGCGCGGCGGAATTGCAGAAGAACGTAGACGAGCTGAAGAAACTCGTCGAGCTGAAAAACCAGAATCTGGCCGCAGTTCAGCAACAAGCTGCATCTGCGAAGGGGCAAGCGCCGGCCAAGGTAGAGCCACCGGCCGCGGCGAAGCCCGTGGAGCCGCCGAAGCCGGCTGAAGCGGCAAAACCGGTGGAGCCGCCCAAGCCTGTAGAAGCACCGAAGGCGGTGGAACCGCCCAAGGTTGCGGAAGCGCCGAAACCCGTGGAGCCGCCCAAGCCGGCGGAGCAGCCGGCAGCGGAAGTCAAGCCCGAGCCACCCAAGGCAGAGGCTCCCAAGCCGGCACCGAAGTCCCCGATCAAGGCAGCCGAACCTGCGCCTGCGCCGGGGTTCTTCAGCGAACTGCTCGACAATCCGGCCACGTTGATTGGCGGCGGCGGCTTGCTGGCGTTGTTGCTGGGTTGGGGGTTCGTGCGCGCGCGCAACCGTTCTTCCGCCGCCGACAATTCGCTGAGCGCACCTTCGATCGCGCCGTCTACCCATTCCGGCAATTCGGTTTTTGGCACCTCGGGTGGCCAGAGTGTCGACACCAGCAGCCAGATCCAGACGGACTTCAGTCAGTCCGCCATGACGGCAATCGATGCCGACGAGGGTGTGGACCCGGTGGCCGAGGCAGACGTTTACATGGCCTACGGCCGTGATGCGCAGGCCGAGGAGATCCTGCTTGACGCGCTGAAGAACGAGCCGACGCGCCATGCGATCCACGTCAAGCTGCTCGAAATCTATGCGCAGCGGAAGAACGCCAAGCAGTTCGAAAATCTTGCCACCCAGCTCTACAGCCTGACCAGTGGCGTCGGTGCGGATTGGGAGAAGGCTGCCGCAATGGGCGCGGCATTCGATCCGGGCAATCCGCTCTACACCGGCGGCAAGGCAAACATGGTCAAGACGGAGGTCGTGCATGATGGCGCCATTGCCGGTCCGGCGACCATTCCGCTTGGGCGATCCGACGACCCGACGGTCATCCTCTCTTCCGCGCAGAAGATGAAGGACACCTGGACGATGCCGGGCGAGCTGTCCCAGATTACCCGGGCGGTTGAAGGTGGCGACGACCAGACGACGGTCGTGCTGCCTCAGAAGGACGAAGCGTCCGAGCCGAAGATTCCGGCGCTCGACAAGCTGGATTTCGATCTCGATCTTGGTGGCGATACCGACGCGACGGAAGAGCAGCAGGTCGCTGCGGCAACGGCTGCAGCGCAGACGACGTACGTCGGCATGGACACGCAGGGCGCCGATGGCAATGCGCTCGACTTCGACATGACCACGCAGCCCCACGCACCGCTGGTGGATGTGGCTGCAGGCAACATGGAAGACTCGATCGATCTGACGGCGACCCAGACTTCCAACTCCGCGCTGGATTTCAACCTCGATGCGATGGTCACGAATCCCAGCGGCCCCGTTGCTTTCCAACCCTCTGTCGATGAGCCGATGGTGGACCTCGAGAAGACCGACGTCGGTGGCAGCCTTGCCGATTTCGACTTCGAACTCGGCGACACGCGCGCGCAGAATGCGGTTGCGTCATCCAGTGCACTGGAGGGGTTGAGCCTTGACCTTCCGGCCGAGCCTGCTCCGGTGAGTGGTGACGACGAGTTGCTTGGCGCGGAAGAGACCAACACCAAGCTCGAACTGGCGCGCGCATATGAGGAAATGGGTGATCGCGACGGCGCGCGCGAGCTGCTGGGTGAGGTCATCAAGGAAGGCACGAGCGACCAGCAGAACCGGGCACGCGAGATGCTCTCAAAGCTGGCCTGACCATTCCGCGGGCCGGCGATCGCCGGCCCGCCGCACGGATGTGACAGAATCGCCAGAACGGCTTTCCGGTTGCATCCCTCATGTTCGTTCTCCACACGCCGGCGCGGTTGCTGATCTGGGCGTCCTGTGTCGTACTGCTGCAGTCCCTTGTCGGATTTTCCCTGGAATCGCTTGCCGCCATTATTGTCGTCGTCGCGATGGTTGTCGCGCGGGGCAGGGCGATTCGGATGATGCGTCGCGCGCGCTGGCTTTTCCTCGCACTGGCGCTGGTGTTCGCCTGGGCGACGCCGGGGCGGTTCCTGTGGCCGGATCTGGCATGGATGTCTCCGACCGCCGAGGGTGTCGGTCTTGCGATCGAACACGCGCTTCGCCTGCTGGGCACCTTGATGCTGGTCGTCGTGCTCCTTGAACTCACGCCGAGGGAGGGAATGCTCGCCGGCCTCTATGTCCTATCCGCTCCGGTCGCACTGCTTGGCATGGATCGCTCGCGTGCCGCGGTTCGTCTTGCCCTGGTTCTGCGCTATATCGACCAGGGGTTGCCCGAGGGTGAGTGGCGGGCATGGCTGCACGGGCGCGACCCCGTCGAACTGTCGATGGTGGCTCCCATCCTGATTTCGCAACCCCGTTTCGGTGTGCTCGATGCGCTTGCCTGTATCGCTGCGTGCGGCATCGGCGCGTGGGCCTTGTTCGCATGAGCGAGACGCGCCGCATTGCGCTCGGCATCGAATACTGCGGTACGGCATTTGCCGGCTGGCAATCCCAACCGCATGGAAATACGGTGCAGGACGTGCTGGAGACGGCACTCGGGCGGATCGCGGGTCATCCGGTCAGGGTGCAATGTGCGGGCCGAACGGACGCGGGCGTTCATGCGCTGATGCAGGTCGCGCATTTCGACACTGCGGCGATCCGTCCGCTTTCAGCGTGGGTACGTGGCGCCAATTCGTGGTTGCCGGACACTGTCGCCGTTCGCTGGGCCGCGCCGGTCGAGGCGGATTTCCATGCGAGATTTTGCGCGGAGGCACGCGCGTATCGTTACGTATTGTTCAACCATCCGGTACGCCCGGCCCTCGCCTCCGGCCGGGCTGGCTGGTATCACCGCGTGCTGGATGCGGCGCGGATGCACGAGGCGGCACAGCGATTGCTCGGTGAACACGATTTTTCGGCATTTCGTGCGGCCCAGTGCCAAGCCAGGACACCGGTGAAGGTGCTGCAGTACGCCAAGGTCTCGCGCATCAGTGACTACATCGTGTTGGAGTTTCGTGCGACGGCGTTTCTTCATCACATGGTGCGCAATCTGGTCGGCGCGCTCGTTATGGTGGGCAAGGGTGCGCAGGATGGCGCTTGGCTGACCGAACTGCTGGCGAGCCGGAATCGATCTCTTGCCCCATCGACCTTTTCGCCTGACGGGCTCTATTTCGCCGGTGCGCAATACGACGCGCGCTGGCGTCTGCCTGAGGCTGCACGTATCATCGCGCCTCTTCCCCTCGGTCTGTTGTGACCATGCAGCGTACCCGCATCAAGATCTGTGGCATCACGCGCGAAGAGGATTTGCTGACAGCCGTCGAACAGGGTGTCGATGCGGTGGGGTTCGTCTTCTACGAACCCAGCCCGAGGTATGTCGCGCCACAACGCGCCGCGCAACTCGTTGCGCACCTGCCGCCCTTCGTGACTTCCGTTGGCCTGTTCGTGAATGCGTCAGAAGCGTCTATTGCCAGCACGTTGAGTGCAGTTCACGTCGACTTGCTGCAGTTCCATGGCGAAGAGACGGCTGACGACTGCAGGCGTCATGGTCGTCCCTACATCAAGGCGGCGCGGGTCAGGCCGGGACTCCATTTGGTAGAATACGCGTCGCAATTCCCAGACGCGCAGGGATTGCTGCTCGATGCCTTCGTCGAAGGCTACGGTGGCGCAGGCAAAAGCTTCGACTGGTCGCTGATTCCGCCTGTACTGCCGCTCCCGGTGATCCTCTCGGGTGGACTCGACGCGCAGAATGTTGTTCAGGCCATAGAACGGGTGCGCCCGTGGGCTGTCGACGTCAGCAGCGGAGTCGAAGCGTCCAGGGGAATCAAGGACGCCGCAAAGATTGCCTCATTCGTGGCCGGAGTCAGAGATGCAGATAGCCGACGTTCCCCTGTATAACCTGCCGGATGCCCGCGGCCACTTTGGCCCCTACGGCGGAGTGTTTGTTTCCGAAACGCTGATTGCAGCACTGGACGAGCTTCGCTCGGCCTATGCGCATTTTCGCGACGATGCCGGCTTTCTCGCCGAGTTCGCGGACGAACTGGCCCACTACGTAGGGCGTCCGAGCCCGATCTACCATGCGCGCCGATGGTCTGAAACCCTTGGTGGAGCCCAGATCTATCTCAAGCGCGAGGATCTCAACCACACCGGCGCGCACAAGATCAACAATGTGATCGGACAGGCGCTGCTCGCGCGACGCATGGGCAAGCCGCGGGTCATCGCGGAAACCGGAGCGGGCCAGCACGGCGTGGCAACTGCGACCATTGCCGCGCGCTACGGGATGGAGTGCGTGGTCTACATGGGATCGGAGGACGTCAAGCGTCAGGCGCAGAACGTCTATCGCATGAAACTGCTTGGTGCTACGGTCGTACCCGTCGAATCGGGTTCCAAGACGTTGAAGGACGCGCTGAACGAAGCGATGCGCGACTGGGTGACCAATGTCGCAAATACGTTTTACATCATCGGCACAGTGGCAGGGCCACATCCCTATCCGATGATGGTGCGGGATTTCCAATCCGTAATCGGCAAGGAATGTATCGACCAAATGCCAGATCGTGCCGGCCGTCAGCCCGATGCAGTGATCGCCTGCGTGGGCGGTGGATCGAACGCGATGGGCATATTCTTTCCGTACATCGACCACAAGGACGTGCGCCTGATCGGCGTGGAAGCCGCTGGAGACGGCATAGACTCGGGGCGCCACTCTGCGTCTTTGACCGCGGGGCGCCCCGGTGTTCTGCATGGCAATCGCACGTATCTGCTGCAGGATGAGAACGGCCAGGTCATCGAGACGCATTCGGTGTCTGCCGGACTCGACTATCCGGGCGTCGGGCCGGAGCATGCCTGGCTCAAGGATTCGGGCCGCGCCGAGTATGTGTCGATCACCGATGCGGAAGCGCTCGAGGCCTTCCACACCTGCTGCCGTTGCGAGGGCATCATCCCGGCACTGGAATCGTCGCATGCGCTGGCCTATGCAGCAAAGTTCGCGCCCACGCTGGGCAAGGACAAGGTGCTGCTGGTCAATCTCTCAGGCCGCGGCGACAAGGACATGCATACCGTGGCCGAACGATCCGGCCTGAAATTCTGATGTCACGCATACGTATCGCATTCGAACGCCTCCACCAGCAGGGCCGCAAGGCGCTGATCCCCTTCATCACGGCGGGCGATCCCGATCCGCAGGCGACGGTTCCGCTGATGCACGGACTTGTCGCGGGCGGTGCCGACATCATCGAACTCGGTGTGCCCTTCTCCGACCCGATGGCAGACGGACCGACAATCCAGCGCGCGTCGGAACGGGCGTTGAAATGGGGAATCAGCCTGCGCACCGTGCTCGGCATTGCCCATCAGTTCCGCAAGGATGATCCCCACACGCCGGTCGTGCTCATGGGGTATGCCAACCCGATCGAGGCGATGGGTGTCGATGCGTTTTGCAAATCCGCCCGAGAGTCCGGCGTCGATGGCGTGCTGGTGGTCGACTACCCGCCCGAAGAAGCGCGTGATTTTGCGTTGAAGGTGCGCGCACACGGGATCGATCCGATCTTCCTGCTTGCGCCGACGTCGGCAGAAAGCCGCTATCGGGACGTGGCGGAAGTCGGCAGCGGGTATATCTACTACGTGTCGCTCAAGGGTGTGACGGGTGCAGGCCATCTCGACGTGAGCGACGTTGCGGCGCGGATTCCCAGGATACGCGCCCAGGTAGGTATGCCGGTCGGCGTCGGATTCGGCATCCGCGATGCCGCGACGGCGAAGCAGCTTGCCGCCATCGCCGACGCGGTGGTCATCGGCAGCCGCATCGTGGAAGAGATCGAAAACAGTCCGCGCGAGCAGGCCGTGGCGCGGGTAACCGAATTCCTGCGCGGCATTCGCGAGGCGCTGGATGAAACCGTGGGCAAGGGACGAGGTGGGTCATGAGCTGGTTGCAGAAGCTGTTGCCGCCGAAGATCAAGCGCGAGTCGGGCCGGAAGTCCATCCCCGAGGGGCTATGGGTCAAGTGCCCGGCCTGCGAGGCGGTGCTCTACAACAGCGATCTCGAGGGCAACCTGAACGTTTGCCCGAAATGCAATCACCATCAACGCCTGCGGGCCCGTGCAAGGCTCGACATGCTGCTCGACCCCGAAGGGCGGTTCGAGATCGGCGCCGAGGTGGTGCCGGTCGATCCGCTCAAGTTCAAGGACAGCAAGCGTTACACCGACCGGCTCGCCGCAGCGTTCGAGGACACCGGCGAGGCGGATGCGCTGGTGGTCATGCAGGGGGCGATACAGACCGTGCCCTGCGTGATCGCGTGCTTCGAGTTCGATTTCATGGGTGGTTCGATGGGATCGGTGGTGGGCGAGCGCTTCGTGCGGGGCGTCAAGGCGGCCATCGAGCAGAACATGTCCTTCATCTGCATCAGCGCAACCGGTGGCGCGCGCATGCAGGAAGGGCTGTTCTCGCTGATGCAGATGGCCAAGACCACGGCGGCACTGACGCAACTCGCGCAGCGGCGTCTGCCTTACCTCAGCGTGCTGACCGACCCGACCATGGGCGGCGTGTCGGCCAGCTTCGCCTTCATGGGTGACGTGGTCATCGCCGAACCGGGAGCCCTGGTCGGGTTTGCCGGCCCGCGCGTCATCGAGCAGACGGTCCGCGAGAAGTTGCCGGAGGGCTTTCAGCGTTCCGAATTCCTGCTCGAGAAAGGCGCGGTCGACATGATCGTCGACCGTCGCGACATGCGAAGCAAGCTCTCCGCGTTGATGACCCTATTGCTGCGCCAGGCGCCGGCGCATACCTGAACGCCGCAAGATTCCCGCTTCCCATGCCGCTACCGCAGTCCCTCGATGCGTGGCTCGCGCATATCGATCGCGTCCATTCGCATTCGATCGCACTCGGCCTGGATCGGGTCGCAGCAGTCCGCGATGCGATGCGCGTCGATCAACATGCGCCGGTAATTACGGTCGGTGGCACCAACGGCAAGGGTTCGACTTGCGCGATGCTCGAGAACGTTCTGCGCGGCGCGGGCTACAGGGTCGGCCTCTATACATCACCGCACCTGCTTGACTACAACGAGCGGGTACGTGTCGAGGCGGTGCCGGCCTCCGACGATGTGCTGTGCGATGCCTTCGCAGCGGTCGAGGCGGCGCGCGGCGACATTCCATTGACGTACTTCGAGTTCGGCACGCTGGCGGCGTGGAAGATCTTTGCCGATGCAAAGCTCGATGTCCTGATACTCGAAGTCGGCATGGGCGGCCGGCTCGATGCGGTGAATATCTTCGATCCCGATTGCGCGATCGTCACCAGCGTCGACATCGACCACACGCAATTCCTCGGCGATACGCGCGAGGCGATTGGCCGCGAGAAGGCGGGTATCTTCCGCGCCGGCAAGCCGGCGATCGTCGGCGATCCGATGCCGCCTGCGTCGTTGGTCGATCATGCAAGACAGATTGGCGCGGAACTCGAGATCAGCGGTCGCGACTTCGGTTTCGCCGGCGATCGCCAGCAGTGGGGATTCTGGCGCTATGACGGCGGCCAACTCGTCAGGCGCGGCGGCCTCGCCTATCCGGCCTTGCGCGGTGCAAACCAGCTCCTCAATGCCTCGGCGGTGATCGCGGCGCTGGATACCCTGCGCGACAAGTTGCCGATCTCGATGGGCGACCTGCGGCGCGGACTGATCACGGTCGAACTGCCCGGTCGCTTCCAGGTATTGCCAGGAAAGCCGGCAATCGTACTCGATGTGGCGCACAACACACAGGCTGCCGGCGTGCTGAACGAGAACCTGTCCAACATGGGATTCTTTCCCGAGACCTGGGCGGTTTTCGGCATGCTGCGCGACAAGGACATTGCCAGCGTCGTGCGGCTGCTGCGGGATCGAGTGGATCACTGGTTTTGCGCGTCGCTCGAAGGTCCGCGTGCGGCGACCGCCGCACAACTGGCGGAAATCGTGTGTGTGGAAAGGCCGCATGCCGACGTGCGCCAGTTCGATTCGGCATCGCAAGCCTTTGTTGCGGCGCGAGATGCGGCGGGTGAAGGTGATAGAATCGTCGCCTTCGGTTCGTTTCTGACCGTGGCCGACGTGATGCGCACTCTGCAATCCCGGCAAACACCCCAGTGAAGCCTTCGACCGATGGCTGAAAGCGAAAAGCAACTCGAACTCAAGAAGCGTGCGCGTAGACGGCTAGTTGGTGCCGCGGCGTTCGCGCTTACCGCCGCCATCATCCTGCCGATGGTGATGGACCACGAACCGCGGCCGCTGACGCAGGACATCCAGATCCGCATTCCGAATCCCGACGGCACGGCGTCCAGAAACACCTCCAAGGCGGCCGATGCGGCCCCGAAGGCCGAAAGCAGGGTCGAAACCAGGGCTGAGCCCAAGCCCGAGGTGGCCTTGCCCGCAACTGCAGGCAAGGCTCTCGAGGAGGCGCGCCCCGCCGCCGCTCCCGCAGACGTGGCCAAACCGGCCGATGATGCCGTTCGTCCCGCCGTGCCCGCGGGCAAGTCCGAAGCCGTTGCACCGGCCAAGCCGGTGCCGGCCGCCGATCCGAAGAAGGATGCCGGCGATCCCAAGCCGCCGCCCAAGGCCGAGCGCGAAGCCCGTGTCGAAGCCATCCTTTCGGGCAAGGAAAACCCGGCCGCGGGCGAGTTCGTGGTGCAGCTCGGGGCGTTTTCCGACCCGGCCAACGTGAGCAAGGTGCGGGCGAGGGTCAAGGAGTCCGGCTTCGGTTCCTACACCGAGATGGTGAAGGGCGCGAAGGGCGAGCAGACGCGTGTTCGCGCCGGTCCGTTCGCCACGCGCGAGGCGGCGGAACAGGCGGCTGCCAAGCTCAAGCACGCGGGACTCGCCGGCGTCGTCGCATCGCGCTAGGATGATTTCTCCGCCAAATGACCGGTCTGGATTTCTGCGTTCTTGCCGTGCTTGCCCTGTCGATGGTGCTCGGGTTGTGGCGCGGTCTGGTGAGCGAGGTGCTCGCAATCGCGGCGTGGGTGGCGGCGATCCTGGCCGGCAAGACATTCGCGGGCGACATTGCGCCTCTTTTGTCAGGCATCGTGAAGGATCCGACAGTGCAGACGATTGCCGCTTTCGCACTGATCGTCATCGCGGTAATCTTGCTCATTGCGTTGCTGCGCTTCCTGCTGCGCGAATTGCTCAAGGCTGCGGGGCTCGGTGTGACCGACCGAGTGCTCGGTGCCTGCTTCGGGCTCGGGCGTGGTGTGCTGATCGTATTGCTCGGCGTGTTGATTGCCGGGATGACCGCGCTGCCGCGCGAGCCTTGGTGGCAGGCATCGATGCTGGTGCCGCCGCTCGAGACCGTGGTGGTCGCAGCCAAGCCCTGGTTGCCGGCAGCGATGGCGAAACGAATCAAGTATCGGTGAAGGTGAAGCATGTGCGGAATCCTCGGCGTCGTCGCGACCACGCCTGTTAACCAGCTCCTCTACGATGGACTTCAGGTGCTGCAGCACCGCGGGCAGGATGCCGCAGGCATTGCCACGGCCGATGGCGCGAAATTCCACATGCACAAGGGGCCCGGGCTGGTGCGCGACGTATTCCGCACACGCAACATGCGCGACCTGGTCGGCAACTGGGGCATCGGTCACTGCCGCTACCCGACGGCGGGATCCGCGTACAACGCGAGCGAAGCGCAGCCCTTTTACGTGAATTCGCCATTCGGCATCATGCTCGCGCACAACGGCAACCTCACCAATGCCGACGAGCTCAAGCGCGAGATGTACCTGCAGGATCTGCGGCACATCAACACCAACTCGGATTCCGAGGTGCTGCTCAACGTGCTGGCGCACGAACTGCAGGCTGCCGCACCGGGCTTCCGTCTCGACGACGACACCATCTTCCGCGCCGTCGCCGGGGTGCATCGGCGGGTGCGCGGCGCCTATGCGGTGGTGGCGATGATTGCCGGCTACGGCCTGCTCGCGTTCCGCGACCCGTTCGGCATCCGTCCGCTGATCATCGGCCGCAATGAAACGCAGGACGGCACCGAGTATCTGGTGGCTTCGGAAAGCGTGGCTATCGACACGCTGGGTTTCGAAGTGCTGCGCGACGTCGCGCCGGGCGAGGCCGTGCTGATTGACATCGACGGCAATTTCATCGCCCGCCAGTGCGCCGAACGCACGCTTCATGCGCCGTGCATGTTCGAGTTCGTCTATCTGGCACGGCCGGATTCGCTGATCGACGGGATCTCGGTGTACGAGACGCGGGTGAAGATGGGCGAGTATCTCGCCGAACGCATCCGCCAGATGTCGCCGCGCATGGACATCGATACCGTGGTGCCGATTCCCGATTCGAGTCGCCCGTCGGCGATGGAGCTCGCCAGCCGGCTCGGGCTGCCGTACCGTGAAGGCTTCGTGAAGAACCGCTACATCGGCCGCACCTTCATCATGCCGGGCCAGGCAACGCGCAAGAAATCGGTGCGCCAAAAGCTGAATGCAATTGCGCAGGAATTTCGCGGCAAGAACGTGCTGCTGGTCGATGATTCCATCGTGCGCGGGACGACCAGCCGCGAGATCGTGCAGATGGCGCGCGATGCCGGTGCGCGCAAGGTGTATTTCGCATCGGCCGCGCCACCCGTGCGTTTCGCCAATGTCTACGGTATCGACATGCCCTCGCGCAACGAGCTCATTGCCGCCCATCGCAGCGACGAGGAAATCTGCCGCGAGATCGGCGCAGACGGCCTGGTCTACCAGAGCATCGAGGATCTGAAGCTGGCGGTGCGCGATGTCAATCCCGCAATCTCGCATTTCGAGACATCGTGTTTCGACGGTCACTATGTCACCGGTGACGTCACGGCCGAATACCTGAACAATGTCGAGATGGCACGCGAGGACGGTGCCAAGGCGGGACCGGACGATGGCGAAGGGGGGCAACTCGACCTCAACCTCGTGATGACCCACTAGGCGGGCAACTGTTCAGGGTTGAAGGATTGACAGCGCCCTGTGCGGCGCGTAGATTGCGATTCAACGCGCCGATTTGATTCAGCTTGCGGGCGCTCAATAAATCCAGCTGTGCGACCTGAGGTCGCCAGTAAAGGTAGCTGGGAGCACCTCAGACTTCGGTCTGGAACCCAGCCCTTAAGTTGTGTGGGAAGTTGGGGCGCAAGTCCTGATCACCCACCTGACATGGCGCGAAGCCATGCGAGTAATCGTCTCACCGGGCAATCCGGTAGCGAGACCCGCTGTTCAGCCAGCGGTAGCCTAGGGATCGGTGCGTCTTCGGCAACGAAGAGGTGCCAAGCGATCCTGACAACGTAACCACACCCCGAGGTGTATGCCATGCCCTGCGAGGGGCGTGACGTGATTCTGCTAGCAGCGAGGCGGATGAGGTGCCAGGCTGGGTGGTATGACCAACTCACGTGAATTGCCGTCTAACGCGTCGTGATTATTGACAGGCCAAAGCTGCTGACTGGCCTGAACCAAAATGGTAGGTGGCGGGTTCTCCCATAAGCTGGTTGGGGAACGCTGACGCAAACGCCACCGGCGCATAGGCAAGGTCTAACCCACGCGTGTTACTCGTATGGAACAGGGTAAGCCCGTACGTCCGCCCGTCAGGGCAAAGCCGACCGCAAGGAAGGCCCATGGGCATGCGGGTAAAGGATCGCGGAGCAAGCGAAGGCCGTCCTGTAATGGGATGGATAGGGATTGCAACATCATCCCGCTCGAAAGAGCGCTGACTTCCGCGTGGTCTCTCGTCACGAGAGAGTCTGAAGAACCGCAAACATCCCCGAGGGGGCAAGCTCGGCCCCACTGGGGTTGTGCTTGCCTCCGAACGGGACAACTCGAAGGAGGCAAGCAAGTGAGTACGCAATCGACCGCGTCTGCGGCCTCTGCGGCCCAACTGGGCTGGCACCAGCTCGACTGGTCCAGAATCCATGGAACCGTGAGACGGCTGCAGGCGCGTATCGTGAAGGCAACCCAGGTCGGGGATTGGCGCAGGGTGAAAGCCCTGCAACGCGCCCTGACCCGCTCGTTCAGCGGCAAAGCACTCGCCGTGAAACGGGTGACCGAAAACCAAGGTAAGCACACGCCGGGCGTGGATCGCGCAATATGGTCCGTCCCGGAGGCGAAGCGTCAAGCCATCGAAACACTCGGACGGCGCGGCTATCGGTCGCTGCCACTGAGACGGGTGCATATCCCGAAAGCAAACGGCAAGACGCGCGCCTTGGGCATCCCGACGCTGCGCGACCGGGCGATGCAGGCGCTACATCTGCTCGCCTTGTCGCCCGTATCGGAAACGTGCGCGGATCGGAACTCCTACGGGTTTCGGCCCGAGCGCTCCACGGCCGATGCGATCCAACAGTGCCACACGGTGCTGAGCGGTCGCGACAAGGCGCAGTGGGTGCTCGAGGGGGATATCAAAGGCTGCTTCGACCACATCAGTCATGACTGGCTGGTCTCGAACGTCCCCATGGACCGGGAGATCCTGCGCAAGTGGCTGAAGGCCGGGTATGTCGAAATGGGACGGCTCTTCCCGACCGAGGCGGGCACCCCGCAAGGGGGCATCATCTCGCCGACGTTGGCCAATTGGGCCTTGGACGGGCTGGAAGCGGAACTGGAGGCCCGGTTCGGGTCGAAGGGCAATCGCAGGTCCGGAAAGAACAAGGTCAATCTGGTGCGCTATGCGGACGACTTCATCATCACCGGCAGCTCGAAAGAGTTGCTGGAAAACGAGGTCAAACCGATGGTGGCAGCGTTTCTCGCCACTCGGGGTCTGGAGCTCTCGCAAGAGAAGACCCGGATCACGCATGTCGCAGAAGGGTTCGACTTTCTGGGTCAGACGGTGCGGAAGTTCAGGATGGCAATCATCATCACGCCGTCCAAGAAGAACGTCCAAGCCTTCAAGACCAAAGTGAAGTCGATCTTCGCTGAGCAGAGAACCGCGAAGCAGGAGACGCTGATTCTGAAGCTCAACCCGGTAGTTCGCGGGTGGGCCAACTATCACCGCACGGTGAATGCCTCCAAAACATTCGCCGCGATCGACGCTTGGTTGTGGCAGAAGACCTGGCAGTGGGCTAGGCGACGGCACCCGAACAAAAGCGCTGGTTGGACCAAAGTGAAATATTTTGGGAGAATTGGCGCCCGAAATTGGGTGTTTGCTTCCCGGACCACCGATTCGGACGGAGGACGGAAATTCCGGTCGCTGGTGCAAGCCAGTGATACGAAGATCCGCCGATACACAAAGATTAAGGGTGAGGCGAATCCGTTTGACCCGCAATGGGAAACTTACTTCGAAGACCGTCTTGGTCTGAAGATGCAAGGATCTGTGGCGGGCAGGCGGAAACTGCTGAACCTCTGGTGGCGTCAGGACAAGCGCTGTGAGGTCTGTGGCGAGCCGATCACAACGGAAACTGGATGGCATGTCCATCACCGGGTCCCGCGTGAGCAAGGCGGCAGCGACGCACAGTGCAATCTGGCGCTGTTACATCCGAATTGCCACCGGCAGTTGCATGCGAACGGTTGGAAGTTGGAAGCCGGCTCCCTTTAGTGGGAGGCTTTGGGACGCTTGAGCCGGGTGCGGGGAAACTCGCACGCCCGGTTCTTAGGGGAGGGTGGCGCAGCAATGCGTCATCCTTACCCGACAAAGCGAAACGAACCCGTTTCAGCTTTTTAGCTGGACGGGTTTTTGTTTTGTGCCCCGCAGGCGTGCGGGGCGGGAGCACGACGATGTCCGATTTCGATTTCGACACCCTCGCGGTGCGTGCCGGCCAGGTGCGCAGCCAGTTCGGCGAACACGGTGAGGCGATCTACCTCAGCTCGAGCTTTGTTTTCGAGAATGCCGCGCAGGCGGCAGCGCGCTTCTCGGGCGAGGCGCCGGGAATGGTCTACGCACGCTTCACCAACCCGACGGTGAACATGCTGCAGGAGCGCCTTGCCGCACTTGAGGGCGGCGAGCGCTGCGTGGCCACCGCGTCCGGCATGTCGGCGATCCTCGCCACGGTGATGGCGTTGATGCAGGCGGGCGATCACATCGTCGCCTCGCGCAGCATCTTCGGCGCGACCCAGCAGTTGTTCTCGAACATCATCGGCAAGTTCGCGGTGGCGACCACCTTCGTGGACGCGACGAACCTCGACGCCTACCGCGCCTCGCTGACGCCGAAGACGAAGCTGATATTCGTCGAAACGCCGTCGAATCCGCTGACCGAAATCGTCGACATCGCCGGACTCGCGCAGATTGCGAAGGATGCCGGCGTGCTGCTGGTGGTCGACAACTGCTTCTGCACGCCGGCGCTGCAGAAACCGCTGGAACTCGGTGCCGATATCGTCATCCACTCCGCGACCAAGTATCTCGACGGCCAGGGCCGCGTGCTCGGCGGCGCGGTGGTCGGCAACGATGCGCTGATGGACGAGGTGTTCAAGTACCTGCGTACCGCAGGCCCGACGCTGTCGCCCTTCAATGCGTGGGTCATCCTCAAGGGGGTCGAGACGCTGCGCATCCGCATGGATGCGCAATCGGCCGCCGCGCTGGAACTCGCGCGCTGGCTCGAGGCGCAGCCGCAGGTTGCGCGCGTGCATTACCCCGGGCTGGAATCGCATCCGCAACATGCGCTGGCGATGCGCCAGCAGAAGAGTGGCGGCGCGATCGTCAGCTTCGAGGTCAAGGGCGGGCGCGACGCGGCCTGGCGTGTGGTCGACAGCACGAAGGTGATCTCGATCACCGCCAATCTCGGTGACACCAAGACGACGATCACCCACCCGGCCAGCACGACGCACGGGCGCATCAGCGCCGAGGCCCGTGCGGCTTCCGGCATTACCGAAGGGCTGCTGCGCATCGCGGTCGGACTGGAGTCGGTCGAGGACCTGAAGGCCGACCTTCAGCGCGGCCTGGGGGGCTGATCAGGCTGCCCTGGAGGGCGCGTGTATAGGCAATTTCCGAGGTGCCATGCCCGGGAGGCAATCACCACGTGGAACCTGGGGCAGTTTGCCTGAAGATGCCCGACCTGCTTGCCTTCCAGGCAGGTGGGTCGGCGAAGTGTCAGCCGCCAAGCGCGATGCGCGTGCGGCTGCCAGGTTCGCAGCGCAGATACTCACCGCGCGACGCTTGCCAGTCGCACAACACGATGCGCGTGCAGGGCGCGCCGTCGACCTGGTGCTCATGGTCGGCCGGCCGGTGCGTATGGCCGTGGATCATCGTGCTCACGCCATGTGCGCGAAACGCGGCCTCCACTGCCGCCTGATTGACGTCCATGATCGCGGCAGCCTTGGCCTGCTTGTCGGCTTCGCTGCGCGCGCGGATCGCGGCGATCTGTGCCTTGCGCTCCGCGAGCGGCTGCGACAGGAACTGCGCGATGTACGCCGGCTTGCGCACCATGTTTCGGAACTGCATGTAGGCGACGTCGTCGGTGCATAGCGTGTCGCCATGCATCAACAGGGTGGGCGTGCCCTCGACATTGACGACCACCGATTCGTCCAGCAGCGTCACGCCACTGCGCTGTGCGAAATCGGTGCCGACCAGGAAGTCGCGATTGCCGGCAATGAACGCCACCTTCACGCCTCGGTCGGTGACTTCGCGCAGCGCCGTGGCGACCTCGCGGTTGAGCGCGTCGTCGAGGTCGTCGTCGCCCGCCCAGTATTCGAACAGATCGCCGAGAATGTAGATCGCCTGTGCCTCGCGCGCAGGGCAGCGCAGGAAGTCGAGGAACCGGCGCGTGATGCCCGGTTGTGCATCGGCGAGATGGAGGTCGGAAAGAAACAGCGTGGTCACGTCGGCGAGGGACAGTGTCGGCGGGGCGGCACGTATGCGGCGCGCCGCCCGCGAATGCTACGGGTGTGTTGCCTCAGACTTCCTCGGCGCGCGTGATTACCACGTCATCGAGCGGCACGTCCTGATGGAAGCCCTTCGAGCCGGTCTTCACACCCTTGATCTTGTCGACCACGTCCTGGCCGGCGACGACGCGGCCGAACACGCAGTAACCCCAGCCCTGCGTGGTCGGCGCGCGGAAGTTGAGGAAGTCGTTGTTCGCCACGTTGATGAAGAACTGCGCGCTGGCCGAGTGCGGATCCTGCGTGCGCGCCATCGCGACGGTGCCTGTGTCGTTCTTCAGGCCGTTGTCGGCCTCGTTCTTCACCGGGTCGCGCGTCGGCTTCTGTTTCATGCCGGGTTCGAAGCCGCCGCCCTGGATCATGAAACCGTCGATCACCCGATGGAACACGGTGTTGTCGTAATGGCCGGCACGCACGTATTCGAGGAAGTTCGCTACGGTGGCGGGTGCCTTCTCGGCATCGAGTTCGAGCGAGATGGTGCCGTGATTGGTGTGCAGGTTGATCATTCGATATCTCTCGTTGGGTTACTTGGCTGCGGGCAGGAGCTTGGCCGATTCGATGACGATCGGCGTGACCGGAGAACCATCCGGCGCGTAGGGTTTGGGCCGGCGCTCGATGGTGGTCATCTTGTCGACCACTTCCATGCCGCTGACGACCTTGCCGAACACGGCGTAACCGATACCGCGCGGGCTCGGGTCGCGGAAGTCGAGCATGGCGTTGTCGACCACATTGATGAAGAACTGCGAAGTTGCCGAATTCGGGTCCATGGTGCGCGCCATCGACAGCGTGCCGCGCGCGTTCTTGAGGCCATTGGCGGCTTCGTTGGTGATCGGGGCGCGAGTCGGCTTCTGGTTGTCGGACTTGTCGAAGCCGCCGCCCTGCACGACAAAACCGGGTACGACGCGATGGAACACCGTACCGTTGAAGAAGCCTTCCTGCACGTATTGCACGAAGTTCTCGACGGTCTTCGGCGCCTTGTCTTCGTAGAGTTCGATGACGATGGTGCCGAGGCTGGTCTTCATTTCGACCGTCGGGTGTGCTGCCCATGCCATGGCCGATGTGAGTGCGAATGCGATGGCGGCGACGAGTTGCTTCATGCGTGTCTTCCTGCTGGTGAGTGAAAGCGGTGGTTGAAGGCCGTCCGGCGCGAAACCGCGCGCATTGCTCGTGCGCGGCTCAGGCCTGGCCTTCGTGGATGATCTTCCAGCGGCCGTCTTCGACGATCCAGTACTGCCGCTTGGTGACGACGGTCGGACGTCCCTTGCTGTTGCGTCCGTCTTCCTCGAACGTGACGACGGCCATCTGGTCCTTGCCCGGGTCGCGGAATATCGCGACATTGCGCACCGGCGCCTGCGTGCGCTGCGCTGCATCGCGCAGGCTCCGCGACAACTGCGCGAAGTTTGCCTTTTCGCCGGCATAGCGCGGCGAATAGTGGGACAGCAGGCGATCGGCCATGCCGCTGTCGCGGTCGAGCTGCCAGGATTCGAACTGCTGCGAAAGTTGCCGGCGTTCGGCCTCCCAGTCGCCGGCACTGGTCCATTCGATGCCGTTGCCGATGATCACCGGCGTGACGCCGATCTGCAGCCGCTGCGCGATTTCGTCGAGGTCGGGGTTCGACAGCACGACGCAGCCGTCCGAGGCGCGCGGTGGCCGCGAGAAGGTGTCGCTCGGCGTGCCGTGCAGCCAGATGCCGTAGCCGTTGCGGCCGAGGCGGCGGTCCCATTCGTTCGGATAATTGATCGGGAAAGCGCCGCTGCCGTAGAAATCGCCCAGCTTCTCGCGCGGCAGACTGTCGGTGACGAAGTAGACGCCGACCGGTGTCTTGCGGTCGCCGCGCTGCATCTTCTCGGCGCCGGCCTTGCCCTGGGTGATGTAGTAGTCCGACACGTAGCGCGGCCGGCCGTGGTCGTTCTCGAACACGTAGAGCCGCGAGCGCAGCGTATCGACCACCAGCGCGTGCTTCTGTGCCGGCTGCAACTGCACCAGCGCGCGCGGCAGGCTGTTGGCGGGCGGCTTGTCGCGGTAGGCCTTGACGCGTGCGATCGCCTCGTCGCGCAGTTCCGCGACGCGATCCGGCGGCGCGTAGTCGGCGTTGCCGAAGGTGGCGAGCGGCCGTCCGCGCGCCAGCAGCAGGTCGCCCTTGATCAGGTGGCCGAGGCGGAAATTCGGGAAGGACTGCAGCATCGCATCGAGCCGGTCGAGCGCCCGGTCGATGCGCAACACCTCGATATCGCCGAAAACCTGGGCCAGAATCGGCTCCGGCCGGGCCAGCGGATTGAGCGCGCCGGGCAGCGTGAAACGGTCCGCGATCGAGACCGGGCTCGCGATCAATCCGAGCGCGCCAAGCAGCGACGCGCGCAGTGCCAGTTTTTTCACCCGTGCGCCCATCAGCGGCCCAGACGCTCCTGCTGGATCTGCCACTTGCCTCCGTTGCGAACCAGGATCAACGTCTTGTTGGACGAAGTGTTCAGGTTGGCCGAGCGGTAATGCTGGCGGAACTTCGCCGTGGCCTTGTCGCCATCGACGCTCACGTCGAGGTCGGCGATGTCGACGTCGATCTTGCCTGGCTTGGTGATGCGCTGCGTGCGTTCCTGCTCCCATGCCGCGCGCGGGGCGCCGCCGGGTGTCTGGAAGCCCGCCGCATACTGCGACAGATAGCCCTTGACGTCCTTGTTCGACCAGGCGCTTGCCCAGCGTTCGACCGCCTTCGCGACGTCCGCGCTGCCATCAGGTTCGGCTGCGGGCTTGGCAGCCGGTGCCGGGCTTGCGGCTGCAACCGGCGCAGGTGCAGCCGGTCTGGCAGCGGGTGTCGGTGCCGGCACGGCGACCGGCGCGGGAACCACGGAGCCGGGCGCCGCCGCAGGCTTCGCGTTTGGCGCAGCCGGGGCTGGCGCAGGGGCTGGCGATGCGACGGGGGCCGGCGCCGGCGTTGCAGCCGCAACAGCCGTCGCTGGCGGGCGTCCCACCGGGCGTCCCGAGAGGCTCATCAGGTCGCGCATCATGGCGAGCTTGTTCTGTGCCGTTGCGTTGGTCGAGTCGAGTTGCAGTGCCTTGTCGTAGGCCTGACTGGCGAGACGGGCGTAGATGTCGCCGAGATTCTCGTGCGCCGTGGCATAGCTCGGATGCGTGCGGATTGCCATTTCCAGCGCCACCTTGGCCTTGTCGTACTGCTTTTGCTGCGCGTAGATGACGGCGAGATTGTTGAACGGTTCCGGCAGTTCCGGATAATCCTCGGTGAGCTTGGTGAACACGCCTATCGCATCGGCAGGGCGGTTCAGCTCAGTAAAAACCAGCCCCTTCAGAAAGCGCGCCTGCGCATCCTTGGGCTTGGTCGCCAGGATCTGGTCAACGCGTTCGAGGGCAGCCTGTAGCTGACCCTGCTTCAGCAGAGCCTGCGCATCGGCCAGGTTGTCGGCGTGCGCCGGCCCGGGCAACGCGAGGCCCAATGCCAGAGCAATGGCGGCTGCCGTGCCGGCGACATGGCGGAAACTGCCGAAAGTCAATCTGGTATGATCCAAAATAGTGTCGCCCGGGAATGAGTTAGTGTCGATTTCAACGGGAGATTCTAGCAAGAAGGCTGCTGCTTGAGTATGTTTCCACGGGCGGTGGATCAATCGTTTTCTCTCTGACGCAACCCCCGAATCCTGCAGTTTGTCCCCGAACACCGTCTTTAGCCTTCCCCATTCCGATCGCATGCTGAGAATCCACAACACGCTGACCCGCGAGAAAGAGGTCTTTTCGTCCATCGAACCCGGGCATGTCCGCATGTACGTTTGCGGCATGACGGTTTACGACTACTGCCATCTTGGCCACGCACGGGTACTGGTGGTGTTCGACATGGTGGCGCGCTGGCTGCGGGCAAGCGAATACCGCGTGACCTACGTTCGCAACATTACCGACATCGACGACAAGATCATTCGCCGCGCGCAGGAAAATGGCGAGTCGATTCATGTGCTGACCGGGCGCTACATCGGCTTCATGAACGAGGACGCTGCCGCACTTGGTGTGCTGCCGCCCGACCACGAGCCGCGCGCCACCGAATACGTCGAGGCGATGCAGAGCCTGATCAGCCGCCTCGAGAACAAGGGCCTGGCCTATGTCGCGGCGAGTCGCGACGTCTGCTATGCGGTGCGCAAGTTCCCCGGCTACGGCAAGCTCTCGGGCAAGTCTCTCGACGAACTGCGCGCCGGCGAGCGCGTCGAGGTCGCCTCGGACAAGCAGGATCCGCTGGATTTCGTTCTCTGGAAGCACGCCAAGGCCGAGGAGCCGGCCGAAGCCAAATGGCCGTCGCCGTGGGGCGAGGGCCGCCCCGGCTGGCACATCGAATGCTCGGCGATGAGCTCGCAGTTGCTCGGTGAACATTTCGACATCCATGGCGGCGGGCAGGATCTGCAGTTTCCGCATCACGAAAACGAGATCGCGCAGTCCGAAGGCGCCTGCGGCCATGACCATGGCCGCTTCGTGAATTACTGGATGCACAACGGTTTCGTGCGTGTCGACAACGAGAAGATGTCGAAATCGCTGGGCAACTTCTTCACCATCCGCGATGTGCTCAAGCAGTACGACGCCGAGGTGGTGCGCTTCTTCATCCTGCGCGCGCACTACCGCAGCCCGCTCAATTACAGCGATGCGCACCTGGACGATGCGCGCAGCGCGCTGACGCGGCTCTATACCGCGCTCAAGAACGTGCCGCCGGCAGATGTCGCGATCGACTGGAACGCGCCGGCGCCCAAGCATTTTGCAGAGGCGATGAACGATGACTTCGGGACGCCGGATGCGATCGCCGTACTGTTCGATCTTGCGGCGGAGGCCAACCGGAACGGTTCGGCTGAAGTGTCGGGATTGTTGAAGGCACTGGGAGGCGTGCTTGGGCTGGTTCAGGGCGATCCGACTGCATTTCTCCAAGGGCGCGGGCGGGCCATGCCGGGGCAGATCGTCGGCCAATCCGTTGAGATGCAGACCAGCACCCTGTCGGCGGAAGCCATCGCCGATCTGATCGCCGCGCGTCTCGAGGCAAAGAAGGCGAAGAATTTCGCCGAATCCGATCGCATCCGCGACGAACTCAAGTCTGCAGGCATCGTCCTCGAGGACAAGCCCGGCGGCGTCACCGAGTGGCGCCGCGCCTGAATGGGCCTTAGTGCAGGAATTTGCCGCCCTGGGTGATGATCGTCAGGTCGGTAAACGTCGAACCGTTGTGGCTCTTCGGCGAGAAATTGACGACGAAGCCGCCAAGGTCGAGATCCTGCATCGATTCCAGCGCGGTGATCAGGCCGCTGCGCGTCGGTGACTTGCCGGCGCGGCGCAGACCTTCGACCAAAACCTTGGCAGCGATATAGCCCTCCAGGCTGGTGAACGACAAATCGGTCGCTCCCGCCTTCTGCATCGCCGCCTGGTACTCGCGCACGATCGGCTGGGTGCCGCTCCACGGCAGCGGCACGACCTGCGACACGACGACCCCGACGCCGGCGCTGCCCAACTCATTGGCCAGTGCACGGCTCCCGACGAAGGAGACGTTGTAGAACTGGGTCGCGCTGCCCGCCTTGCGCATGTCCTTGATCAACGCGGCGCATGACTTGTACGCGCTGATCTGGATCACGGCGTCCGGTTTGGCTGCGTGGAGAGCCTGAACTGCGGCGGCAACATCCGTCGAGTTGCGTTCCACCGTCGCGGCAGCGGCGATCTTGAGGTTGCGCTTGTTCATCGCGCGCTCCACGCCGGCGAGCCCAGCCTTGCCATAGGCATCGTTCTGATAGAAGACGGCGATGTTCTTCAGCCCGACCGCGTACAACTGCTCGACGATTTTTTCGGTTTCGTCGAAGTAGCTGGCGCGGATGTTGAAGATATGGCGGTTGAACGGGTCGCGCAGCAGTTGTGCGCCGGTGAACGGCCCGATGAAGGGAACGCGTGCCTCGGTGAAGATCGGCAGGGCGGCTTGGCTGGTCGGCGTGCCCACATAGCCAAGCAGTGCGAAGACGCGTTCTTCATTGATCAGTTTCTTCGTGTTTGCAGCTGCACGATCCGGTTCATAGCCGTCGTCCAGCGTGCGAAGCTCGATCTGGCGACCGTTGACGCCTCCCTGGGCATTGATGCCGCCAAAATAGGCGAGCGCACCCTGCCGCATTTCGCTGCCGAGTTCCTGGGCAGGACCGCTGAGGGCGGCCGACTGGCCGATCAGAATGGTTCGATCCGTGACCCCCTCGTCGGCACGTGAAGGTTGGGCCACGAAGCAGCAGGCGCTCGCCACGATAGCAAGCCATTTCGCAATTCCGTGCATGTAACCCCCCTCGTCACGATTGACTGAGAGAATCTATGCTCCGTGGTTCATGCCTGCCATGAAGACTGTCACGCTCCTTCTGGGGCTTCGCCGGCAATTAATGGCGATGTGTGTCCAAATTCGCGCTTGCTGCGTGCCCGGGTTGTACGAACCCTGGACAGTCGCGGGGTCACCGCAGGACGCTGCCGCCGGCGCCGATTACGGTCAGGTCGACGAAACGCGATCCTGATCGATCGGAGGGGCCGAAACCGATCCGGTAGCCGCCGAGGTCGAAATCGTTCAGCGTTTCGAGCGACGACACCAGCTTGTCCCTTGTCAGGTCGCGCCCCGATCGTCGCAGCCCTTCGACGAGTACCTTCGCCATCGCCATGCCTTCCAGCCCGTAATAGGCATTCTCGCCGGCCTTGCCGAGTAGTGCCTGGTACTCGCCTACCATGGCGACGGTCGTATCCCAAGGGTAGGGCATGACCTGCGAGATGCCGATCCCGCGCGCCTCGTCGCCAAGCTCTTTGGCAAGCGCATCGGCACCCACCGGCGACAGCGTCATGAACTGAGGCTGCTGCCCCTGCTTGCGCAGCTGGCGCACGAATTCTGCGGTGGGTTTGAAGAGCGTGATCATGACAATCGCCTGCGGATTGGCCTTGGCGATCGCCTGCACGGCAGGTGCCACTTCCAGCGAATTGCGCTCCACCGACGCGACCGCGACCGGGGTCAGGTTGCTCTTCTTGAGCGACGCCGTGACGCCGTCCAGGCCCGATTTGCCGAAGCCGTCGTTCTGGTAGAAAACGGCGATCCGATTGACGCCGAGCGACGTGAGCTGGCGCACGATGGCCTCCGTCTCGTTGGCGTAGCTCGCGCGCACGTTGAACATGTACCGATTCGGCGGCATGCGCAACGAATCGGCACCGCTGATCGTGCCGACCAGTGGCACCTTCTCGGCTGAGAACACCTCCATCGCCGACGTCGTGCTGCTCGATCCATAGTAGGCGACGAGCGCAAAGACCTTCTTCTCGTTGATCAGCGTCCTGGTGTTGGCAACGGTGCGTTCGACCTCATAGCCGTCATCCAGCGACACGAGTTCGACCTTGCGGCCATTGATGCCGCCGGCCTTGTTGAGTCGCGCGAAATAGGCGGCAATCGCCTCGCGCATTGCAACGCCATAGGCACCATTCGGCCCGGTGAAAGGTGCCGACATGCCGATCGAAACTGCGCCGTCCGTCACTCCCGGCGATGCCGCTGGCGCGAGTGTCGCAATGAAGGACAAAGCCAGTCCCCCCAACCTTCTGAACAGGGTCCTCATGGTATTTCTCCTCTGGTTGTCATCCGGATCGCGTGGCCCGGACATCTGGTTGCATCAGAGGATGTATATACCCATGCCGCACTCGGGTATTTGTCGTACGTCAGGTGATATTCCGCGACAGGCCGATTCGGGCGGGATCGTTGTCAAACCCGATGCAGGATCAGGCTGAAAACAGGGGCCTTGGGGCGACGCCCTCCGCCCCGATTCCTTGCCGGAAAACGGACCTGGATTGACCGGCCGCAGAGCAAGGCCGTGGGCAGACGAGGCGAACGGCTTCAGGAGGCGAAGAAATCCTTGACCTTGTCCATCCAGGACTTGGCGCGCGGGTTGTGGCGACCGGCGTCCTTGTCGCTGATGGCCTCGAACTCGCGCAACAGTTCCTTCTGGCGGTCGGTGAGGTTGACCGGTGTTTCAACCACGACGTGGCACATGAGGTCGCCCGGCCCGCTCGAGCGGATGCCGCGGATGCCCTTGCCGCGCAGGCGAAATACCTTGCCCGACTGGGTTTCGGCCGGGATCTTGATCTTCGCCGCACCGTCCAGCGTGGGGATCTCGATCTCGCCGCCCAGTGCGGCAGTCGCGAAACTCACCGGCATTTCGCAGTGCAGGTCATTGTGGTCCCGCTGGAAAACCGGATGCTGCTTGATGTGGATCTGCACGAACAAGTCACCCGGCGGGCCGCCGTTGACGCCATGTTCGCCCTCGCCGGCCAGGCGGATGCGATCACCTTCGTCGACACCGGCGGGAATCTTGACCTGCAGCGTCTTGTGTTGCTTCACGCGACCTGCGCCGTGGCAGGTGGGGCAGGGCTCGGGTATGACGCGGCCGGTGCCGTGGCATTTCGGGCAGGTCTGCTGAATCGAAAAGAAGCCCTGCTGCATGCGCACCTGGCCGGCGCCGCCGCAGGTTGGGCAACTCTTCGGTTGCGTGCCGGGCCGGGCGCCGCTGCCGTGGCAGGTGTCGCATTCCTCCATGGTCGGAATGCGGATGCGCGTATCGGTGCCGCGTGCAGCCTCTTCCAGCGAGATTTCGAGGTTGTAGCGCAGGTCGGCGCCGCGATAGACCGTCGAACGGCCACCGCCACCGCCCCGGCCGCCGCCGAAGATGTCGCCAAAAATGTCCGAGAAGGCGTCGGCAAAGCCGCCCATGCCCGCACCCCCGCCCATGCCTGCCTGCGGGTCGACGCCGGCGTGGCCGAACTGGTCATAGGCCTGGCGCTTTTGCGCATCCGAAAGGATTTCGTACGCTTCCTTGGCTTCCTTGAACTGCTCCTCGGCCTTCGGATTGTCCGGATTGCGGTCCGGGTGGAATTTCATGGCCAGCTTGCGGTAGGCCTTTTTGATCTCGTCGTCCGACGCGTCGCGATTGACGCCGAGAACTTCGTAAAAGTCGCGTTTAGCCATAGTGCGGTGACCGGTTACGGGTTGCGGGCAACATTGTTCTGGGTGCCGCAAGCGGAAACGGGGCAGGTATTGCACCTGCCCCGTCGCTTGCTACATGTCATCCGTCACTTCTTGTCTTTCACCTCGGTAAACTCGGCGTCCACCACATCGCCGTCGTCCTTCTTCGCGCTTCCGCCGCTACCGGCTTCGGGTTCCGCGGCGCCCTGCGCGCCGCCTGCCGCCTGCTGCTGGGCATAGATTTTCTCGCCCAGCTTCTGGCTGGCCATTGCCAGCGCCTGGGTTTTCGACTCGATGGCGTCCTTGTCCGAACCCTTGATCGCCTCCTCGGCTTCCTTGAGTGCAGCTTCGATCTTCGATTTCTCGTCGGCATCGATCGAACCGCCGTGTTCGGTCAGCGCCTTCTTCACCGAGTGGATCATCGCGTCGCACTGGTTGCGGGCATCGACCAGCTCGTGCAGCTTCTTGTCTTCCTCGGCGTGCGCCTCGGCGTCCTTCACCATGCGGTTGATCTCGTCCTCGGACAGGCCCGAGTTCGCCTTGATGGTGATCTTGTTCTCCTTGCCGGTGCCCTTGTCACGGGCCGACACGTGCAGGATGCCGTTGGCGTCGATGTCGAAGGTAACTTCGATCTGCGGCATGCCGCGCGGCGCCGGCGGGATGTCGGAGAGGTTGAACTGGCCGAGGCTCTTGTTGCCCGACGCCATCTCGCGCTCACCCTGCAGCACGTGGATGGTCACGGCCGACTGGTTGTCGTCCGCCGTCGAGAACACCTGGCTGGTCTTGGTCGGGATGGTCGTGTTCTTGGCGATCAGCTTGGTCATCACGCCTCCGAGCGTCTCGATGCCCAGCGACAGCGGGGTCACGTCGAGCAGCAACACGTCCTTCACTTCGCCCTGCAGAACGCCGCCCTGGATGGCGGCACCGACGGCAACGGCTTCATCCGGGTTGACGTCCTTGCGCGGCTCCTTGCCGAAGAATTCCTTCACCTTGTCCTGCACCTTGGGCATGCGCGTCATGCCGCCGACGAGGATCACGTCGTCGATGTCGCCGACCTTGACGCCGGCATCCTTGATCGCGATCCGGCAAGGCTCGATGGTGCGCTCGATCAGCTCGTCCACCAGGCTTTCGAACTTGGCGCGCGTGAGTTTCATCGTCAGGTGCTTCGGGCCCGAGGCATCTGCCGTGATGTACGGCAGGTTGAGTTCGGTCTGCTGGCTCGACGACAGCTCGATCTTGGCCTTCTCGGCCGCTTCCTTCAGGCGTTGCAGCGCGAGCACGTCGTTCTTCAGGTCGACACCCTGTTCCTTCTTGAACTCGGTGACGATGTAGTCGATCAGGCGCTGGTCGAAATCCTCGCCGCCGAGGAAGGTGTCGCCGTTGGTCGAGAGCACCTCGAACTGGTGCTCGCCGTCGAGTTCGGCAATCTCGATGATCGAGATGTCGAAGGTGCCGCCGCCCAAGTCATAGACAGCGATCTTCTTGTCGCCGGCCTTCTTGTCCATGCCGAAGGCGAGCGCGGCGGCGGTCGGCTCGTTGATGATGCGCTTGACCTCGAGGCCCGCGATGCGGCCGGCGTCCTTGGTAGCCTGGCGCTGGCTGTCGTTGAAGTAAGCGGGCACGGTGATCACCGCCTCGGTGACTTCCTCGCCGAGGTAGTCCTCGGCCGTCTTCTTCATCTTGCGCAGCACTTCGGCCGAAACCTGCGGCGGTGCGATCTTCTTGCCGCGTACTTCGACCCAGGCGTCGCCGTTGTCGGCCTTGGCGATGGTGTAGGGCATCAGGTCGATGTCCTTCTGCACTTCCTTTTCCTCGAAGCGGCGACCGATCAGGCGCTTGACCGCATAAAGGGTGTTCCTCGCGTTGGTGACCGCCTGGCGCTTGGCCGACGCCCCGCACAGCACTTCGCCATCGTCGGCATAGGCGACGATCGACGGCGTGGTGCGCGCGCCTTCGGAGTTTTCGATGACCTTCGGCTTGCCGCCTTCCATCACGGCGACGCACGAGTTGGTGGTGCCGAGGTCGATACCGATGATCTTGCCCATT
>WBZM01000085.1_pt1 | contig 94406 bp, 96 predicted proteins | sample 5204271 | NCBI WGS metagenome assembly WBZM01 (sample SAMN12344346, study PRJNA552823) | activated sludge metagenome | biome: Activated sludge suspended growth; feature: Nitrification reactor; material: Wastewater; isolation source: activated sludge from nitrification reactor of wastewater...
ACCGGGCACACCTGCCGGCAATTGCCTGAAAAAAGCAAGTCCCGTATAAACAAAATGACCTTTGCCTGATTGTGCAATTATCAGACTTCCATTCAATGGACTTTCGCCTTTGTCATTGCAGCTTAAAGGTGTCTGATACTTTGGGTCAATCTCTTCTGCAAAATATATTCCACGCTCCTGAACCCATCCTCGAAAATCATTTGCAGTTATTTTATTTGGAGTATTTAATGTTTTGTTAGCAGGTTCTGTAAAACGCATTTCTGCAAATTCATCAGTAACTCTTTTTCTTGAAATTTTAAAAGGATAAGGTCCGATGTTATTGCCAAGTTTACCTAAGTTGTTGTTGGTATTGTATTGAACAATGTAGGTGCCACCGGACGAAACAAAGTCCATGAGCTTGTTTTTATAACCCATCAACCAGTCGTTGGTGTTATAGGCTCTTATGCCTGCAATAATCGCACTGTAGTTTGACAGATTATCGTTGCGAAGATTTTCTTCATTAAGAACAGAAATATTATAACCTGCATTCTGAAGACACTGCATCACTTCATCGCCTGCGCCTTCAATGTATCCTATTCTATTGGATGTAGTCTGCAGTTCCAGAGGCACAATTTTAACTTCCGAAGGTTTGAAATAATATTGGTAGGGGATATGCTCGTAATTGATTTCTTGCAAAGAATACGCTTCTGAATTAGTTGGTAAAATACTGACTTGTAAATGTTGATTTGCATTGATTTGGTCAACATCAGCTTTTACGTCTTGTTGTATAGTAGTATTAAAAATAAGTCGTTCGTTTTTTAATAGTTCTGTAACTGCAAATTCAGAGGGATTAGCTATATAACCGGAAGGCACGTTTAATTTAATTTTACCAGTAAAGGATTTACTCAGACTTCGTACTGTAAGTTTCAGTTTACTGGGTTTGTTGTTTATTAAAAGGCAAACATTTTCATTAAAGTTTACAGCAATAGGAGGGACTACACTGGTTGTCCTGTACTTTTCTCCTTCTACCGGATCAATCCATTTGTACCGAACAGGAACATTGAAAGTTAATGTATGGTCTGAAATTTTTACGCCTACAGAAACAGAAAAAACGGCATCATTAACAGGCTTCTCAATTATGTTTTGACTGTCTAAAACATAACGCCCCGATTCAGGTATGTTTTTCAACCAGTAATGAAAACTGTATGGAATATTTTTTGGCACAACAAATGATTTTTCAAGCGACCAAATTTTATTGTAATCAAGTTTTGTACTCATGCTTGTATCCGAAAATGGTAAGTACGAAACTGATTCAATTGTTGTTGGAGTTTGTGAATATACAATAGAACTGAGTTTAATATTTATGCTGTCACCATGAGTTACATACGGTTGATTCGAGGTAGCATCAAACCACAAACCTGCACATGCCAAAATAAGCTGTTCTGTCTCTTTAATTTTTTGTTTTTTCCAGTGATTATCTTGTAGTTTTTTTAACTCATCATATAGCTTTAGCAAGTCGGGTAAAATAGCAGATGGGTTTTTCATATCGAATTTAACCAAGGCTGTTTCAGTAAGGGACTTTATTGTTTCTGCTCCTTTAACTCTTGTCCAACTGAAATTGTTTTTGCAAAATAATGTTGTGCATGAAGTGTCGCCATCAATGTTTTTTAAATACTCAAGCATTGACCCTCTGATAATTTCTACACCAAACCCTTGACTCTTATGCTGACTCCGGCTTAATGCTGCAATTTCGCCACATCCTTTTCCCCACCAGGTATTGAAAAATCCGACATCTGTTTTCAATTGGTCATCACGCTGTGTGTTATTGTTTCCAAAATTAAAAGTGTTCCAATAGAGTGTTTTTGCTTGCCAGGGCTTTAAAGATTTAAGTTGCTCAGGAAGATATTTAGTATCAGCAGCCAATTTAAAAGCCTCACCTGCTAAAATTGCACTTGCTGTATGATGCCCATGTCCGCCTTCGCCAGTGGTCGGAAAACGGGTTATGATAACATCGGGCTGCAACAGCCTTATGATATATACTACATCAGCAAGCACACTGTCATGATTCCAGAAGGTAAAAGTTTCTTCAGGCGATTTGCTGTAGCCAAAGTCAATGGCGCGTGTAAAGTATTGTTCTGCACCATCAATTTTTCTTGCCTGCAACAATTCATTCGTTCTTATAATTCCAAGTGCAGCGCCCTGTTCTTTTCCAATCAGATTTTGTCCTCCTTCTCCTCTGTTCAGGCTCAGATAGCACGTGCGTAAATGTTTTTCTTTTGAAAGGTAGGTCAGCAATCTAGTGTTTTCGTCATCCGGGTGGGCTGCAATATATAAGACCGTTCCAACAGTATTCAGTTTTTCGAGGTTTAGTCTGATCTCTGATGGATTAAAAGACTGTGCAGACAACACACTGCACCATAGAGTCAGCAAAAAAATAAAGTGAATTTTCCGAACCATAGATTTTAAAAAAAACCGAAACTACAATTTTTATCAGTTCATTTTGTTTTATAATGTAAAAACCGGATTAGAATAGGGGGGGCTGTATTTGTTTTTTGGAAGATGTTAATGTTCAAAAGTGATTGGTTTCTATAGCGGAAAAATCACAAATAGTGTTTGGATACTTCAGCATCTAGTGATAGGAGTTTGTATTACCTCGGTTTTACGGCCACAAGATTTTAGCATTACAAACAGGCAATAAAAAGCAGCCGCTTTGTTAAAAGGCAGCTAACGAGGTCGTTTTACATCCCTTTTTACCCTTTTATTGGGTTGTGTAATGTTGACTTTATGTTAGCGGCTGTTATACTTCTCAATTGAAACATTGTCGTTTGAGTTATTCAACACAGCTTGATAGAATTCAATATGTGAAAGATTGTATTTGCAAATGGAAATAATTTCTTGCATATCCTTCTCATTCATCTTTGCACCAAAAATTATTTCTTTATATGCTTCTGATGGTAAAGTAATAGTTCTATTCTGAACAGTTAACGGCTCATATGAAAACTTCTGTGTTCTGTATTCTTCTTCAAAGCTCCACTTTCTAAGTTTGTAATAAACTTGTTTCAAGTGTTGCATATTATAATCATCCCAAGGAGTTGGCTTAATGATTGGCAACTCATCGCAATAATTTACTGCACCACCTCCACCCAAAAACTTAAACATTATTTCGGAATGAAAACCAACGCAAAAACCGCAATGGTTCTCGCTATACTTTTCCCACATCGAATTATTGATTGGATTTGTGGTTAAGCTTAAAATACCAAGTCGCTTATCTTCTTCAATAAAATCTTTTTCCTGTTGCTGCTTAATAAAATCTTTGTCGTGAAGCGGACTTCTTTCAAACCAATATTGAGCAAATCCTTGATGCTGCTCTGGAGTGAACCTTGGATTTCGCTCAAGTGATTCTTGATGATACTTCCAAAAGATTTCATTTGAAGTAAGTAAATCGTAACGAATTAAATTCTTACAGTCGTGTGGGTCTTCAAATCCCAAAGGTGGCGACATGAATACTTGCAAGTTGGTCAAGATTGTCTTATGGTATTTGTCACTCCATGTTCGGTATTTGTAAACCGCTTTGGGCATGTCAATTTCACCCCAATCAACGAAATTCATATCTGTTTTTTTCGAAAAAGTTGTCATGTGTTACTGTTCAATAGAACCACAAAGGTTGGCGTTAGCACTGCCGCCAAATAATAGCTGGCAACGTCAGTTTATGAAAAAAATATTTCAAAAGCATTTACAAATATAAATTAATTCCAATAGTTTTAAGGAGAAAAACAGCAAATAAAAATGCCACAAATACAAGGTGTCAGCCGCTAAGCATGCGACCCGTACGCTTAGTGGTGTGAGATGCCGATAGCTATCGGCAGATCTCCGTCAGTTTCTGGTGGAGCTGCCTATTCGATTATGCACCGTTCTTCTATTTTTCATTCTCATCAATCAATTCAAAAATTAATTCTGCCAAAGTTTTTACCTCACTTTCAATTGTTCCTTTCATATATCGTTCGTAAACACTTTTGTTATCTGGTGGGTTGAGATTTAGTGTTAAGCCTTTTTCCAATGCCAACAGTCTTAAAAATTCTCTTTGCGTTCGTCCGTTTCCTTCTCTAAATGGATGTAAGTAGTTTAAGTTATCTAAAATTTCTGCTAATTTATCGGCTAACTGATTTTTATTCTCTCCCGGAATTTTCTTGAAATCGGCAATTAATTGGTCAATGTGTCTGAAAGCATTGTCAAATTGTGAAGTCGGGAAAAATTGTTTCCCATCTTTGCTTATTTCAACAATTCGTTTCTTACCTGCCCAAGCGTAAATATCTTGAAACAAGTGTCTATGAATTTCAAAAAGGCTGTCAATACTCTTTATTTTTATTGGTTTTTCATAAAGTTCTTGAAGTCGTTTTGTTACCACACCACTCTCAACAAAGAGTAATATGTCAGGGTCGGTAATATCTTGTAAATTCTTTAAAAGTCCTGTCTTAGGGTCTGTGTAGCTGAATTCAGGGTCTATGTATTTGTAGGAATTAGACATAGGCTTTTTGTTTGGCAAATGCCACAAGTTCTGCCAATGATATTTTTCTTGTCACATAGTCCCTTATAATTTCAATTCCTTTTGGTGTCGGTTTAAAGCCTTCAAACATATTACTGCCCAAAGCGTTTGCAGTGCTTTCAAGAGTTTTTATGTCTGAGAATTTTATTCCCATAATTGTCAGGTTATCTCTGTCTATTTCAATTGTGTTGTACATATTTTTTAGCCTTAAATCAACATTCAAATTTACAAAATCCCCACTTCAAATCGCTTGTTTTCTGTAGTTTTAGAATGGGGTATAACGGCAGTCAGTGAAAAAAATAATTCAAAAGCATTTACAAATATAAATTAATTTCAAAAGGTTTCAGGAGAAAAACAGCAACTAAAAATGCCACAAATATGAGGTGCCAGCCGCTAAGTATGCGACCCTTACGATTAGTGGTGTGAGATGCCGATAGCTATCGGTATCTCCCTGTCAGCACTCGCTGGCGGGGCAGGTTACTCTATTGTGCGTTCGTGCTTCTTTTGTCATTGAGTTACTCTAACTTGTCAGCATAAATATGGAATTTTACTTAAAAGTGAAATTATTTGTAGAATTACTTGCTATTGACAAAAATATGTTCATACATTTGCAGTCTAATTTCACTTATAGGTGAAACATATTTTTAAAATATGCGTTATTATTAAAACCTCCTCTACGCCAAGTGAACTACGAAATTGTCGAACTACAGCCATACAGCGGGAGCGAAGCAAAGGTTTACTCACTTATTCCTATGGGTGAGGATGAAACCTTGTTCGAGAAGTTCGTGGATGAGTATAAGGTCGAGTTTAAAAATGAAGTAAAAGACATAATCAAAACCATTTATCAAATTGGTCATACAACAGGTGCAAGAAGTTCGTTCTTTAAGCAACATGAAGGGAAATACGGAGACTTTGTTTGTGCATTGTTTGATGTCCCGGAAAAGAATTTGAGAGTGTATTGTATTCGGTTTGGAATGGTGGCAGTTATTCTCGGTGGCGGTGGAGAAAAGGCAGAAGGTGTCAGAGCATGGCAGGATGATGAAAAATTATCAAAAGAGGCAAATCAAATGATTGAATACGCAAAAGATATTTTACAAAGAATGGATGATGGTGATTTGTATTGGTCAAAAGACAGAACGGAGTTACAAGGAAATTTAAAAAATTACGACAATGAATAAGACAACTAAAGCAAGAAAGTATAATAGTTCAAAACTGCAAAAACTATTAGACGAAGTTACTCCATTGGAAATGGAGCAGACAAAAGTGAAAATGCAACTTGCGGTTCGTATTGAAGATTTCATGAGAGCAAAAGGTTGGAACAAGTCTCAGTTTGCAGAAAAAGTCGTAAAAAATCCATCTGAAATAACTAAGTGGTTTAGCGGCACTCAAAATTTCACAACTGATGTGTTAACTGAAATTGCTTTTGCTCTTGGTGTTGACCTAACTGCATTGTTTGGAAAAAAGCAGGTGCAGGTTATTTATCGTAAGGAAATTGTTGTCAAAACTGTCGTAACGCAACCAACTATTGTTATGACAACACCAATGTCTCAAGGCATTGATGTTTATGAATATTGCCTTTTAGCAAGTCAAGGAAATAACTCACAATTCACAAAATACTATCAAGCATAAAATGGCTAAAATCGAAAATAAAGACTTCAATGTCGAAATGCAGATTAGGGCAATTGAGCTGTTAAATGGGTCGTTGCAGTTACCGGCAGCCCCAAACACAGCCATTACAACTTTCAATTTCAATATTAGTATTGAAAGCAAAGCAGATGCCCCTAACAAACTTGTATTTGTTATAGTCCATGTTGAAATAATGAACGATGATCACTCAATTGTCTTGGGTGCATTGTCAGTAAGTTGCATTTTTGAGATTGTCAATTTTGATGAAGTAATAAAAATTGAAGATAACGGAAAACTTGATATTCCTCAACAGTTGATTGAAACGCTCAACATTATTTCGATTTCAACTACAAGAGGTGTAATGTTCTCCACTTTCAAAGGAACTTTCTTACATGGGGCAGTCCTACCAATAATTGACCCTAAGCAATTTCAAATCGGCAATCAAAAGGTCGAGAAGTAAACTTAATGTGTACGCAGTCTCCATAGCATGACCACTAACCTATAAATATCAGCATATTTTCAGCTAAAACATGCTGAATACTGCACAAATATAGCTGTATGTGGCAATTGTACAAATTTTTTTTTCAAATCCTGTTTTGTCTAGCGGGCTTTGTATTTTACTTAGTTTTTTTACCTTAGGGGTATATGTCATGTTAGTAAGCAGGTTTTTTTCACCTGATAGCTGTTTCAAGGCCAAAAGGTCGGTGATACTTTCATTGAATCCGATGTTGTTACTTGCTTTGCCAAAGCTGTTTCATGGCTAAAAGACCGGTGATACTTTCAATCTGGTTTCAGTCCAAAAGGCTCAAACTATTTACTAAAACCAAATCAATAAGCCACATGGTTGTTTTATAAATAGAAAATACATGCTTGCCTTTTAAAACTATGTTTTACTAAAGCCATGTCGAATAGCAGTTAACCCCGATTTTATAGTGAATGACTTCTTCATGGTTTTGTCGTAATGCTCGTATGTTTAATTGACAATAGTTTTGATGACTGTTTTAACAAAATGAAGAATATTTTTAGCCTGAAAGTAGCGGTAATTTGTCAGGATATGAAAAAGTCAATTTCGATTATTTCACAAATATAATTGATTACCAGCACGATAGCCATTTGAAGAAATTCTTAAAAAAATCTTTTTCAATTAGTTGTAATTCTAAAAAGAATCTCTACATTTGCAGTCCCAAAAAAGTTGGGATTAACATATTGGATAATTAAGATGCCTACAATACAACAATTAATACGCATAGGCCGCTCTAAAATTGAGGACAAAAGCAAGTCCCCGGCCTTAACATCCTGCCCCCAGAGAAGAGGGGTTTGTACACGTGTTTACACAACAACACCAAAGAAGCCAAACTCTGCATTACGCAAGGTGGCCCGTGTACGTTTAACCAACAAATTTGAAGTTACAGCATATATTCCCGGAGAAGGTCACAATCTCCAGGAACACTCTATTGTATTAATCCGTGGCGGCAGGGTAAAAGACCTTCCCGGAGTTAGATACCATATTGTGCGTGGTGCATTAGATACCTCAGGTGTAGAAGGACGCAATCAGCGCAGAAGTAAATACGGAACCAAGAAGCCTAAAGGCGGTGCTCCTGCAGCTAAAAAATAATCAGAAAAGTTTCAGTTTAAAATTTCATAGATGAGAAAGTCGAAACCCAAGAAAAGGATTTTATTGCCTGATCCAAGATATAATGATCAACAGGTAACACGTTTCGTAAATGGTATGATGGAGTCCGGTAAAAAAGGAACTGCCTATCAGATTTTTTACGATGCTTTAGAAAAGGTTACTGAAAAAACACAGGAGGACGGTTTGGAGCAATGGAGAAAAGCATTAAATAATGTTATGCCATTGGTAGAGGTTCGCAGCCGCAGAGTTGGTGGAGCTACATTTCAGATACCATCAGAAGTTCGTCCTACACGCAGAACGGCATTGGGCATTAAGTGGTTGGTAGGATATGCACGCTCACGTAATGAGAAGTCTATGGCTGACCGCTTGGCCGGAGAAATAATAGCAGCAGCTAAAGGCGAAGGCGCAGCAGTAAAGAAGAAAGATGATACACACCGTATGGCTGAAGCTAACAAGGCATTCTCACATTTTAAAGTATAAAAGCAGAGAGACACTATTCAAATGGCAAACGATTTAAGATTTACTAGAAATATTGGTATTGCTGCACACATTGATGCAGGTAAGACTACTACAACAGAGCGTATCCTTTACTATACAGGTGTAAACCATAAGTTAGGCGAGGTTCACGATGGTGCTGCAACAATGGACTGGATGGTTCAGGAGCAGGAGCGTGGTATTACCATTACATCAGCTGCAACTACTTGCTTTTGGAATTACCGCAACAATAAATATAAAGTAAACATTATTGATACTCCCGGACACGTTGACTTTACCGTTGAGGTAAACCGTTCACTACGTATTCTGGATGGTTTGGTATTCTTGTTTTCTGCTGTTGATGGTGTTGAACCTCAATCAGAAACCAACTGGCGCTTAGCGAATAACTATAACGTCACAAGACTTTGTTTTGTGAACAAAATGGACCGTGCCGGTGCCGACTTTTTAAATGTGGTTAAGCAGGTTCGTGAAATGCTTGGCGGTAATGCAGTGCCATTACAATTACCTATTGGAGCAGAAGAGAACTTTAAAGGTGTAGTTGATTTAATTAACTTTAAAGGTATCGTTTGGAATGAACACGATCAGGGAATGACATTTACAGAAGTGCCTATTCCTGCAGAAATATTAGAAGAAGCAAAAAGCTTAAGAGAGAAACTTCTGGAATCTATCGCTGAATTTGACGATAAATTGATGGAGAAGTATTTCGATGACCCAAATAGCATTACAGAACGCGAAATTCTGGATGCATTAAGAAAATCATGTATTGCAGGAAAAGTGGTTCCTATGGTTTGTGGATCATCATTTAAGAATAAAGGTGTTCAAACAATGCTTGACCTGGTAATGGAACTATTGCCAAGTCCAATTGATAAAGATAATATTACAGGAACAAACCCTGACAATGGTGAGCCTGTAAGCCGTAAGCCTGATGTAAAAGAGCCATTTACAGCCTTGGCATTTAAGATTGCAACAGATCCTTTCGTAGGTCGCTTAGCTTATTTCCGTGCTTATTCCGGACGTTTGGAGTCAGGTTCTTATGTGCTAAACTCTCGTTCAGGTAATAAAGAGCGTATTTCTCGTATCTTCCAGATGCATGCCAATAAGCAAAACCAGATTCCTTTTATCGAGGCCGGTGATATTGGTGCTGCTGTAGGATTTAAAGATATCAAGACCGGTGATACTCTCTGTGCAGAAAATGCACCTATAGTACTTGAAGCAATGCAATTTCCTGAAGCAGTTATCGGTTTGGCTATTGAGCCAAAAACTCAGGTTGACACAGAAAAGTTGGGAACTGCATTGAATAAATTAGCTGAAGAAGATCCTACTTTCCGTGTAAAAACTGACGAAGAAACAGGACAGACAATCATTAGCGGAATGGGTGAACTTCACCTTGAAATTATTGTTGACCGTCTGAAGAGAGAATTTAAAGTAGAATGTAATCAGGGTGCACCTGAGGTTTCTTATAAAGAAGCAATAACAGGTAGTGTATCACATCGCGAGGTTTACAAGAAACAAACCGGTGGTCGTGGTAAGTTTGCCGATATACAATTTACACTTAGCCCCGTTGACGAAGATTTTGATCCGGTTGCAAATAAGTCAAATCTGCAATTTGTAAATCAGATTACAGGAGGTAATATACCAAAAGAATTTATTCCTTCAATCGAAAAAGGATTTAAAGCAGCAATGGTCAATGGTGTACTTGCCGGTTATCCATTAAGCAGCCTTAAAGTAGTTCTGACTGATGGTTCATTCCACGCAGTTGACTCTGATGCCTTGTCGTTTGAAATTGCTGCCAAACTTGCTTATAAAGAAGCTTGTGCAAAAGCAAAACCAATATTGCTTGAGCCAATCATGAAGGTAGAAGTTGTTACTCCTGATGAATATATGGGTGATGTTATGGGTGATCTAAATAGAAGACGTGGACAGATGGAAGGAATGGACACACGTGCAGGAGCACAGGTAATAAAAGCAAAAGTTCCACTCTCTGAAATGTTTGGATACGTAACAACACTGCGTACCATTACTTCAGGTCGGGCCTCGTCAAGCATGGAGTTCTCGCACTATACAGAGTGTCCTCGCGCTATTGCCGAAGAAGTAATTGCCAAAGTAAAAGGTAAATTAGAAAAAGCTTAATTGTAGATTTTAAAAAGAAATTAAATAATAAATAAATGAATCAGCGAATCCGAATAAAGCTCAAATCTTACGATTACAACCTCGTTGACAAGTCAGCAGAGAAAATCGTAAAAACCGTTAAGACTACGGGAGCAGTGATCAGCGGACCCATTCCTCTTCCAACTGAGAAGAAGATATATACAGTACTTCGCTCGCCACACGTAAATAAAAAGGCAAGAGAACAGTTTCAGTTATGCTCTTATAAACGTTTGTTGGATATATATAGCTCAACCTCCAAAACTGTTGACGCGCTCATGAAACTGGAGTTACCAAGTGGTGTTGAGGTTGAAATAAAAGTGTAGTTAAACCCTTAAAGTAAAGAACAATGTCCGGAATAATAGGAAAGAAAATAGGAATGACCAGCATGTTTAATGCTGAGGGTAAAAACATTGCTTGCACAGTAATTGAAGCAGGACCATGTGTTGTAACCCAGGTTAAATCAGTAGCAACCGATGGCTATGATGCCGTTCAGTTAGCTTTTGATGACAAAAAAGAAAAGCATACAACAAAAGCGTTGCAAGGCCATTTTAAAAAATCAAACAGCTCATTTAAGCGTAAGGTAGTAGAGTTTAAAGGCTTTACTACTGAGGTAAAACTTGGCGATGTTATCAAAGTTGATATCTGTCCCGAAGGCGAATTTTGTGATGTTGTTGGAACCTCAAAGGGTAAAGGCTTTCAGGGTGTTATTAAGCGACACAACTTTGCCGGTGTTGGAGGTGCAACTCACGGTCAGCACAACAGATTGAGAGCCCCCGGTTCTATGGGTGCATCATCTTTTCCATCACGAGTACTTCCGGGAAAAAGATTGACAGGTCACATGGGCGATGAGCAGGTAAAGATTCAGAATCTGCAAATCTTAAAAGTTATGCCTGAGCACAACATCTTAATCATAAAAGGCGCTGTACCAGGTGCTAAAGGTTCATATATTAAAGTAGAATTTTAAGCGAAATGGAATTAGAAATTAAACAAAGAAACGGTCAGGCTACTGGAAGAAAAGTAACGCTTAACAGCGAAATCTTTGCTGCCACACCAAATGACCATGCAATATGGCTTGATGTAAAAAGCATTATGGCTAACGCACGTCAGGGTACACATAAGTCAAAGCAACGAAACGAAGTTTCAGGAACAACTAAGAAGTTGAAACGTCAGAAAGGAACCGGTGGTGCACGTGCTGGAAGTATGAAATCGCCACTTTTCGTTGGTGGAGGTCGTGTTTTCGGTCCTCAGCCACGCGATTACTCATTCAAGCTGAATAAGAAAGTTAAACGACTTGCTCGTATATCTGCTCTTAGCTATAAGGCAAAAGACAACAATATTACCATCGTTGAGAATGTGACAATGGAAGCTCCAAAAACCAGTGAAGTGGTAAACATTTTGAAGCAATTGGAACTTGCTAATAAAAAAGTTTTAGTGGTTACCGGAGATACCAATAAAAATTTATTTTTGTCCTCCCGAAATTTGCAACGCAGCAAAGTATTAAGTGCTTCAGAAATAAACACTTACGATATTCTAAATGCGCAAAATTTGGTGTTGGAAGAAGGCGCTTTGCCGGTAATTGAAAAAATATTAAACAAATGAGCATCTTAAAGAAGCCAGTTATTACTGAAAAAATGACGCAGAAGTCCGAGAAACTCGGGCAATATGCGTTTATCGTAGATAAAAACGCAAACAAAATTGAAATCAAAGCTGCTATCGAGAAGCTTTATAATGTCAATGTTGTGAGTGTAAATACAGTTAATAATGCTGTAAAATCAAAAACACGTTTCACCAAAGCAGGTATTCTGCAAGGTAAAAAAGGTGGGCAAAAGAAAGCTTACGTAACTGTAGCTAAGGGCGAAACAATTGATTTTTACGCAAGCATATAAAAATTGAAAAATGGCAATCAAGAAATTTAATCCGATTACTCCAGGTCAGCGCTTTTTAATTGCGCCAGATTATTCTAATATAACAACTAACGAACCTGAAAAAGCTTTGACAGAGCGTATCAATCGCAAAGGTGGAAGAAATAATTCAGGTAAAATGACCATGCGCTATATTGGAGGAGGTCACCGTAAGTTATATAGAATAATTGACTTCAAGCGTAATAAAGACGGTGTTCCCGGTAAAGTAGCAACTATTGAGTACGATCCTAACCGCACTGCACGTATTGCATTAGTTCATTATGCTGATGGTGAAAAAAGATATATTCTTGCTCCTGCAGGATTGACCGTTGGTCAGGCTATTCTTTCAGGAGATAAAGCAACACCTGAAGTAGGTAATGCTATGATGTTGAAAGACATGCCATTAGGCACAATAGTTCATAATATAGAATTGCGTCCGGGTCAGGGAGGAAAAATGGCAAGAAGTGCCGGATCTTATGCACAGTTAACAGCTCGTGATGGAAAGTATGCAATCCTGAAGATGCCTTCCGGTGAAACAAGAATGGTGCTTTCAACCTGTGTTGCAACTATTGGTTCTGTTTCAAATTCAGACCATAATAAAGAAAGTGCAGGAAAGGCAGGCCGCAACCGCTGGAAAGGCAGAAGACCAAGAGTGCGTGGTGTAGCAATGAACCCTGTTGATCACCCAATGGGTGGTGGCGAAGGTCGTGCTTCAGGAGGTCATCCACGTTCACGCAAAGGTTTGTTAGCTAAAGGAAAGAAAACCCGTAAGCTGAAAAATCAAAGCAATAAACATATCATAGAAAGAAGAAAGAAATAATTCTCCATAATTAAATAATACGCTTCAAGCTAATAATAAAATATAAATGAGTCGTTCACTAAAAAAAGGCCCCTTCATTGATCCTAAACTGGAAGGAAAAGTTGCGTCAATGAGTGAGGGTAAAAAGAAGACGGTAATCAAAACATGGAGCAGACGCTCTTTGATATCACCCGATTTTGTTGGACATACATTTGCAGTTCACAATGGTAATAAGTTTATCCCTGTATATGTAACAGAAAATATGGTTGGACACAAATTAGGCGAATTTGCACCAACCCGTACTTTCAGAGGCCATGCAGGTAATAAAGATAAGAAATAATGGGAGCAAGAAAGAAAATAGCGGCAGATGCCCGCAAAGAAGAAATGAAAACAACCTACATTGCCAGGTTGAATAATTGTCCTACCTCTCCTAGAAAAATGAGACTGGTAGCTGACATGATCAGAGGTAAGAAAGTTGATCTTGCTTTGGGATTGCTTAAATTCAGTAAGAAAGAAGCTGCCGGCAACATGTATAAATTGTTGTTATCAGCAATCAATAACTGGCAGGCAAAAAACGAAGGTGTTCGCATCGAAGATCAGCCATTAGTTGTATCAAAAGTTTATGTGGACAGCGCTCGTCAGCTTAAAAGATTGCGACCTGCACCACAAGGTAGAGGTTACAGAATTCGTAAGCGTTCAAACCACGTTACCTTATTCGTTGACACTGTCAATAAAAAAGTAGAAAATACACAACAAGTAACTGAAAATACAGAAGCATAAATGGGACAAAAAGCACACCCGATAGGAAATAGACTGGGAATCATCCGTGGATGGGACTCAAACTGGTATGGTGGAAAGAACTACTCTGACCGTTTAGTTGAGGACGAAAAAATCCGTAACTATCTGCATGCACGTTTGGCAAAAGGTGGAGTTGCCCGTATTATTATTGAGCGCACACTAAAACTTATTACTGCAACTATTCATACTGCACGTCCGGGTATCGTTATCGGTAAAGGTGGATCAGAGGTAGATAAGCTTAAAGAAGAAATTAAGAAGATTACCAAGAAAGAAGTACAGATAAATATTTTCGAAATCAAGCGTCCTGAACTTGATGCACAGTTAGTTGCAGATGGCGTTGCCAAACAGATAGAAGCCCGTATTTCATACAGAAGAGCTATTAAAATGGCTATCGCTTCAAGCATGCGTATGGGTGCAGAAGGTATTAAGATTATGTGTGCAGGCCGTATCGGTGGTGCTGAGATGGCTCGTACAGAACAGTACAAAGATGGACGTATTCCATTACACACATTCCGTGCTGATATTGATTTTGCCATTGCAGATGCACAGACATCTTATGGAAAAATAGGGGTAAAAGTTTGGATTTGTAAAGGTGAAGTTTTTGGTAAAAGAGACCTTTCGCCTAATGTTGGAATGAACTCAACACCTAAACAAAATGCAGGTGGCGAAAGAAGACAGGAAAGAGAACGTGGCGGTAATGAACGTGGCGGCAGAAGAGGCGGACGTCCAAGAGGAGAGAAGAAATAATTATTAAAAAAAGAATTAAGGTTAATTAGCAATGTTACAACCGAAAAAGACAAAATTCAGAAAGCAGCAAAAGATGCGCAACCGTGGTAATGCTACCCGCGGATCGCAGATTGCCTTCGGATCATTTGGAATTAAATCACTGGAAAATGCACAACTTACTTCACGTCAGATAGAAGCAGCCCGTGTTGCCCTTACCCGTTTTATGAAGCGTGAAGGACAAACCTGGATACGTATTTTCCCGGACAAGCCTGTTACACGTAAGCCTGCTGAGGTTCGTATGGGTAAAGGTAAAGGAGCACCGGAATATTGGATAGCCCAAGTAAAACCTGGAACCATGCTTTTTGAAGCAGATGGTGTGTCTGTAGAAACAGCAAAAGAAGCAATGCGTTTGGCAGCACAAAAATTACCGGTTATAACCAAGTTTGTTATTCGCAGAGATTATTCAGCTGCTTAATATTAAAATTTGAAAAACGATGAAACAGTCAATAGTTAGAGATTTAACAACAGAAGAAGTAAAAGCTCGCATTAAGGAAGAAGCGGATAATTTACAGAAACATAAAATGCAGCATGCCGTTTCTCCAATGGATAATCCGATGAAAATCCGCAGCACTCGCAAACTTATTGCAAGGCTGAAAACAGAGTTAAACAAAAGAATGTCACAAACATCAAAATAAATTATTCAATGAGTACTGAAAGAGCATTACGCAAAACAAAAATAGGTGTGGTTACCAGCATTAAAATGCAAAAGACTGTTGTTGTGGCTGAAGAAAAGAAGTTTAAACATCCGATGTACGGAAAGTTTATCAATAAGACTAAAAAGTTTCATGTACATGATGAAGCTAATGCCTGTGGTAGTGGCGACCGTGTTTTGATTATGGAAACCAGACCCATCAGCAAAACAAAACGTTGGAGATTAGTTGAAATTCTTGAAAAAGCAAAATAATTAAAATTTCTCGCCAATACTAAAAGGCAGAATATTGAAAAGAAATAAAAGATGATACAGTCAGAATCAAGATTAACAGTAGCAGATAACAGCGGAGCAAAAGAAGTTTTGTGTATCCGCGTGTTGGGCGGTACACGCAAAAGATATGCTTCATTGGGAGATAAAATTGTAGTAACCGTAAAGAATGCTTTACCTGCAGGAAATATTAAAAAAGGTGCTGTAAGCAAAGCTGTGGTTGTAAGAGTAAGCAAGGAAGTAAGACGAAATGACGGATCTTATATCCGTTTCGATGATAATGCAGTAGTGTTACTCAATCAGGCAGATGAACTCAGAGGTACACGTATTTTCGGACCTGTAGCCCGTGAACTGCGCGAAAAACAGTTTATGAAAATCGTTTCATTGGCACCTGAAGTAATTTAATTTTTAAAATCAGAATCATGTCAAAACTAAAGATAAAAAAAGGCGATATTGTTAAGGTTATTGCCGGTGAGTCAAAAGGAAAGCAAGGCCGTGTACTTGAGGTTTTCCCTGAAACCAACAGGGCAAGTGTAGAGAATGTAAATATCGTTTCTAAACATACACGCCCAAATGCACAAAATACGCAAGGTGGCATCGTAAAAAAAGAAGCTCCGGTTAATGTTTCAAACCTCATGCTTATAGATCCTAAATCAGGAAAGCCAACACGTGTAGGTCGTAAAACAGATGAAGGTAAATTAGTTCGTTACGCAAAAAAATCAGGGGAGGTAATAAAATAATGAGTTACACACCGCGCCTAAAAGGCAAGTATAAAAAGGAAATCATCCCAGCACTGAAAAATCATTTTCAGTATAAGAGTATCATGCAAGTGCCTAAGTTATCAAAAATATGCCTTAGTCAGGGTATTGGCGATGCTGTTAGCGATAAGAAAATTGTTGATGCTTGTGTAGCAGAAATGACAGCTATAGCAGGACAGAAAGCCGTTGCAACTTATGCTAAGAAAGACATTTCTAACTTCAAAGTAAGAAAAGGTGTCCCTATTGGAGTGAGAGTGACTTTGCGTGATGAACAGATGTATGAATTCCTTGATCGTTTGGTTTCTGTATCGCTGCCACGTATCCGTGACTTCAGAGGAATCAACAACAAAGGTTTTGATGGTAAAGGAAATTATACACTTGGCATTACCGAGCATATCATTTTCCCTGAAATCAACATTGACAAAGTAAGTAAGATTCGTGGAATGGATATCACATTTGTAACTACAGCTAAAACAGATAATGAAGCAATGCAGTTACTTAAAGAATTCGGACTACCATTCAGAACCGGTTCTAACTAAAAAATAATTCGAAAAAATGGCAAAAGAATCAATAAAAGCAAGAAGCAGAAAAAGAGAACAGTTAGTTGAGAAATATGCAGCTAAACGTGCAGCATTGAAAGAAGCTGGCGATTATCAGGCATTGGCATTATTGCCTCGTAATTCATCACCTGTTCGTTTACATAACCGTTGTATGATAACAGGTCGTCCGAGAGGTTATATGCGTCAGTTTGGAATTTCACGCGTACTGTTTCGCAAAATGGCTTTAGAAGGAAAAATTGCCGGAGTAACAAAAGCCAGTTGGTAATATTAAACAATAATTAGAAAAATAATTAAAATGACCGATCCGATATCAGATTATTTGACACGTTTGCGTAATGCCGTTAAGGCCAATCACCGCATCGTAGAAGTACCTGCATCAAATACTAAAAAAGAAATTACCAAAATACTTTTTGACAAAGGGTATATTGCAAACTATAAGTTTGAAGAAACTGACAATAAGCAGGGAAATATTAAAGTTGCTTTAAAATACAATCCTGTAACCAAGATGCCGGCAATTACGCGCCTTAAGCGTGTTAGCCGTCCGGGTTTAAGAAAGTATGTTAGTCATGATCGTTTACCAAGAATTATTAATGGTCTTGGTGTGGCAATCATCTCTACAAGCAAAGGAATTATGACTGACAAAGAAGCACGTCAGCTGCATGTTGGTGGTGAAGTTTTATGTTATATTTATTAATTTAAGAAAGCATGTCACGAATAGGGAAATTACCGGTTTCAGTACCATCAGGTGTTCAGGTTAATGTACAAGGAAATACAGTTTCTGTAAAAGGTCCAAAGGGTACATTATCTCAAACAATTGCAGATGGGATTACCTTAGAAATGGAAGAGAATAAAGTTGTTGTTAAACGCAGCACAGAGCAAAAACGTCATAAGTCATTGCATGGCTTGTATCGTTCATTGCTTGCTAACATGATTAAAGGAGTATCACAAGGATATAAGATTGAGCAGGAACTGGTGGGTGTAGGATACCGTGCCAGTAATCAAGGTCAGATGCTTGATTTAGTACTTGGTCATTCTCACCATGTGGTATTTGAACTGCCAACAGAAGTTAAAGTAAGCACAAAGACAGAGCGTGGTAGCAATCCTACCATCATTCTTGAAAGTCACGATAAACAACTTATCGGACAGGTTGCTGCAAAAATAAGATCACTTCGTAAGCCTGAACCATACAAAGGAAAAGGTATCAAGTTTGTGGGTGAAGTATTGAGAAGAAAAGCTGGAAAATCAGCTGCTAAAAAATAAGTAAAGTAAGAAAATGAAGAATTCTAAAGATTCACGCAGGCTTAAAATCCGCAAACGTATTCGCGGAAAAATCAAAGGTACTAATGAGCAGCCAAGATTGTCTGTTTTCAGAAGTAATAAGCAGATTTATGCACAGATAATTGATGATGTTGCCGGCCAGACATTGGCAGCAGCTTCATCTGCTGAAAATGGTGCAGCTAAAGGTACTAAGGTTGAAATTTCAACTTCAGTTGGCAAAATGATTGCTGAAAGAGCAGCAGCTAAAGGTATAACCAAAGTAACATTCGACAGAGGTGGATATTTGTTTCATGGCCGTGTAAAAGCATTGGCTGATGGTGCAAGAGAAGGCGGATTAAAATTCTAAAACGAAACAATGATAGCAACAGCAAATAAAAGAGTTAAACCGGGCGAAATCGAATTAAAGGACAGGCTCGTAGCAGTAAACAGAGTAACTAAGGTTACCAAAGGTGGAAGAACATTTTCTTTTGCAGCCATTGTTGTGGTTGGTGATGAGAAAGGTGTTGTAGGCTATGGCTTAGGAAAAGCAAAAGAGGTTACTGATGCAATTACCAAAGCTATTGATGATGCAAAGAAGAACTTAGTGAAGGTTACAGTTCATAAAACTACTGTTCCTCATGAACAAGATGCTGCTTTCGGTGGTGCAAAAGTGTTTTTAAAGCCGGCAGCACCAGGTACGGGTGTAATTGCAGGTGGTGCCATGCGTGCAGTTCTTGAAAGTGTGGGAATAAGTGATGTATTAGCTAAGTCAAAAGGATCTTCAAATCCACATAACGTGGTAAAAGCAACCATTACAGCTTTAGCTATGATGCGTGATGCTGTAACCGTAGCTAATCAGCGTGGTGTAGATTTAAACAAAGTATTTAACGGGTAATATTATACTCATGGGAAAAGTAATTATCAAACAAGTAAAAAGCGGAATTGATCGCAATAAAAATCAGAAGCTAACACTAAAAGCTTTAGGTTTAAGAAAAGTATATCATTCTGTAGAAAAAGAAAACACTGATCAGATAAAAGGAATGATCGAAAAAGTTAGACATCTGGTTGAGGTAACAGAAATCAAATAAGAAAAAGCGTTATGAATTTAAGTAATTTAAAACCTGCCAAAGGTTCAACAAAGAAAAGCAAAAGAATAGGTCGCGGTGAAGGCTCTGGTCATGGTGGAACATCTACACGTGGTCATAAAGGAGCACAATCACGCTCAGGATATTCGCGCAAATTTGGTTTTGAAGGCGGTCAGATGCCCCTTCAGAGAAGGGTACCTAAATCAGGATTCAAAAATTTCTTCAGAGTTGAATATACAGGTATCAACTTAGATGTACTTCAGAAACTAAATGAGAAATTTGGTTTAACAGAAATTGATCATAGCATTCTTTGCGAAAAAGGATTGATTTCAAAGCGTGAGTTGGTAAAAATACTCGGACGTGGCGAATTGAAAGTTAAAATGAATGTAAAAGCACATGCATTTTCAGATACTGCAAAAAATGCAATTGAAGCCGCTGGAGGCACAACCACCATTCAAGAAAAATAATGAAAGAACTGATTCAAACATTAAGGAACATATTCAAGATTGAAGAGCTTAGAACTAAACTCCTCAACACCTTTTTTTATATTGCCATTTATCGTCTTGCCTCGCATATTGTATTGCCGGGTGTGGACCCTCAGCAGCTTGGGAATTTAAAGAATCAGGCATCTCAGGGGATTTTTGGTTTATTGGATATGTTTGCAGGTGGAGCCTTTTCACAGGCATCAATCGTTGCACTGGGAATTATGCCATATATCTCGGCCTCAATTGTTGTGCAAATATTAGGAATTGCCGTTCCCTACTTTCAGAAAATGCAAAAAGAAGGGGAGAGTGGTCGTAACCGAATGAATCAGATTACACGTTGGCTTACGGTGTTGGTAGTTGCCGGTCAGGCACCAGGTTATTTAGTTAACTTAAGGGCTCAGGCACAGTCTGCAATTGTAGCATACGCCAACCCTGATGCATTTTCACCGACAATGTGGTGGATTACATCTATCATCATTCTTATTGCAGGTACTTTATTTGTGATGTGGCTGGGTGAACGAATTCAGGAAAAAGGAATCGGAAATGGTATTTCATTACTTATCATGGTGGGTATTATTGCCCGATTACCATTTGCCTTACGAGATGAGTTTTTAGCACGACTCAATCAAACAGGTGGCGGACTAATCATGTTCCTTGTTGAATTGGTTGCCTTGTTTGCTGTCGTTGTAATCAGTATTTTATTGGTGCAAGGTACTCGTAAAATACCGGTACAGTTTGCAAAAAAAATAATTGGTAACAGACAGTACGGTGGCGTACGTCAGTATATTCCTTTAAAGGTAAATGCGGCAGGTGTAATGCCAATCATCTTTGCCCAGGCAATTATGTTTATTCCGGCTACAGTAGCACAATTTTTTCCTGAGTCATCTTCAATGCAGGGTATTGCACATTCTTTAACAGATTTCCATTCTGTTTGGTACAATGTCACCTTCGCAATATTGATTATATTATTCACATACTTCTATACTGCCATCACGGTTAATCCTAATCAAATGGCTGATGATATGAAGAAAAATGGTGGCTTTATTCCCGGCATTAAGCCAGGCAGGCAAACAGCATCCTTTATTGATGATGTGATGTCTAAAATAACTTTGCCGGGTTCTATATTTTTAGCAATCGTTGCCATCCTGCCTGCATTTGCAAAAATATTAGGTACCAGTACCAACTTTGCTCAATTTTATGGTGGCACATCATTGTTGATTCTTGTTGGTGTAATTCTGGATACCTTACAACAGGTAGAAAGTCATTTGTTGATGAGACATTACGATGGATTAATGAAATCAGGACGTATTAAAGGACGCACATCCATTAATGCACCTGTTTAAAATATAAAATTGTGCAGATTGAATATCGCTCCAAAGAGGAGATTGATTTAATTAGAGTTAGTTCTTTACTTGTTGGAAAAACCATTGCAGAAGTTGCCAAACACCTGCGAGATGGAATAACGACCGGAGAGTTGGATAAGATTGCAGAAGATTTTATCCGCTCACATGAAGCTGTGCCTGCTTTTAAAGGCTATCATGGATTCAGCGGTTCGTTATGCATATCGGTTAATGCCGAAGTGGTTCACGGAATCCCGGGAGCAAGAGTGTTGCATCTTGGAGATATTGTGTCACTTGATTGTGGGGTAGTTAAAAACGGATATTATGGTGATTCGGCCTACACCTTCGCTATCGGTGAAGTAGATCAGCAGGCAATAAAACTACTGCAGGTCACACGCGAATGCCTTTATCTTGGAATAGAGAAGGCAGTTGCCGGTAACAGGATGGGTGATGTAAGCAGCAATATCCAAAAACATGCAGAGGCAAATGGATTTGGTGTTGTTCGTGAATTGGTAGGCCATGGCATAGGGAAGAAGCTTCATGAGAAGCCCGAAGTACCAAATTATGGTAAGGCAGGGCAAGGATTGTTGTTGAAACCCGGGTTGGTTATAGCAATTGAACCTATGATAAACATGGGAACAAAGAATGTAAAGCAACTCAATGATGGATGGACAATTGTAACAGCAGATCAAAAGCCTGCCGCACATTTTGAACATACAATTGCAGTGGATAATGTAAAGGCAGAGATTCTGTCTTCATTTGAAGAGATAGAAAAGAGTGAAAAAGAGAATTTAAATTTATATAAAATAGATTATAAGCAACATATTATAGCATAGTAAGATTAGATTAATGGCAAAGCAGACATCAATAGAGCAGGACGGAACGATTACAGAAGCGTTGAGCAATGCTATGTTCAGGGTGGAACTGGAAAACGGACATGAAATAATTGCCCACATTTCAGGAAAGATGAGAATGAACTACATTAAAATTCTACCCGGTGATAAAGTAAAGATTGAAATGTCACCTTATGATCTGACAAAAGGAAGAATAACTTATCGTTATAAATAATTGAGATAACGCATTAGAATAAATTAAGAAGATGAAAGTTAAACCAAGTTTAAAGAAAAGAAGCGTTGATTGTAAAATCGTTAGACGCAACGGTAAATTGTATGTAATTAATAAAAAGAATCCACGCTTTAAGCAGCGTCAGGGATAATTACATCTTAAAAATTAATTGTAACAAAGAAAATAGTTAATATAAAATGGCTCGAATAGCAGGTATAGATTTACCAAGAAACAAAAGAGGTGAAATAGGCCTTACTTATATTTTTGGTATAGGACGTTCAACAGCTCAACAGATTCTTGATGAGTGCGGAATTTCGTACGATAAAAAAGTAGATCAGTGGAATGATGATGAACTGAATAAAATCCGTTCATTCATTAACGATAATCTGAAAATAGAAGGTGCTTTACGTTCAGAAACACAGTTGAATATTAAACGTCTGATGGATATCGGTAGCTACCGTGGTGTTCGTCATCGTTTGGGATTGCCTGTGCGCGGACAAAGAACCAAAAACAACTGCCGCACACGTAAGGGTAAGCGTAAAACAGTTGCTAACAAGAAAAAAGTAACTAAGTAATTGGAATAAAATGTTCCCTTTTTAAGGGGAATAACAATAAATAAACAATAATGGCAAAACAACAACAAGGAGCAGCTGCAAAAACAGCAAAAAAGAAGGTGGTAAAAGTTGAGGCGACCGGTGAGGCGCATATCAATGCAACTTTCAATAACATTATTATCAGCCTGACGAATTTGCAAGGCCAAGTGATTTCTTGGGCAAGTGCAGGCAAAATGGGCTTCAAAGGATCTAAGAAAAACACACCTTATGCAGCACAGCTGGCAGCAGCTGATTGCGCAAAAACAGCGTACGACTTAGGTCTTAGAAAGGTAAAAGTATTTGTTAGAGGACCCGGAGCAGGTCGCGAATCTGCAATCCGAACGCTTAACGCTTCAGGAGTTGAGGTAAGCGAAATTCTGGACATCACCCCAATACCACATAACGGATGTCGCCCTCCTAAAAGAAGAAGGATATAATTTATTATCACAAGTTAGTTTAAAATTAAAATATTAGAATAATACAATGGCACGTTACATTGGACCAAAAACAAAAATAGCACGTAAGTTTCGCGAGCCCATATTCGGACCTGACAGATATTTCGAAAAAAGAAGTTATCCTCCGGGAATGCATGGTGCTGCTAAAAAGCGCGCTAAGCAAAGTGAATATGCAATTCAGTTAGCTGAAAAGCAAAAGGTGAAATATACTTACGGAATGTTAGAGCGTCAGTTTGCTCGTTTCTACAGTATTGCACTTCGTAAAGAAGGTATTACAGGTGAAAACTTGTTGAAGCTTATTGAATCCAGACTTGATAATGTTGTTTTTCGTTTGGGAATTGCACCAACACGTGCAGCAGCACGTCAGTTAGTTGGACATTGCCATATTACAGTAAATGGTAAGGTAAACAATATTTCATCATACATCTTACGTCCGGGTGATGTTGTTGGCGTTCGTGAGCGCTCAAAGTCTTTCGAAGCAATTACAGATTCACTTGCATCTCGTTCTAATAAATATGGTTGGTTAGAGTGGGATACCACAGCTATGCAAGGTAAATTTGTGACTACACCAGCGCGCGAAGAAATTCCTGAGAATATTAAGGAGCAACTTATCGTGGAATTGTACTCTAAATAATTCTTGCTAACCCTAAACAATAAAACTCAGTAAATAATTAAACAAATAAAACACAAAATATAAAATGGCCATACTTGCATTTCAACGTCCCGACAAAGTGATTATGAATCATTCTACCGAAACTTTTGGTCAGTTTGAGTTCCGCCCTTTGGAGCCGGGCTATGGTATTACTGTTGGTAATTCTCTACGTAGAATATTGCTTTCTTCGCTTGAAGGACATGCAATCACCAATATTAAAATCAGTGGAGTTGATCATGAATTTTCAACAATAAAAGGAGTTGTTGAAGATGTAACTGAAATTATCCTTAACCTCAAGCAGGTTCGTTTTAAAAAGCAAATTGAAGGTACAGACTCTGAGAAAGTTCAGGTTGTTGTTAATGGCAAGACAGAATTTACTGCCGGTGATATTGCAAAACATACTTCTGCTTTTCAGGTACTCAATCCTGAGTTGGTTATTTGCCAGATGGATCCTTCTGTAAAATTGGTTATTGATATGACCATTGACAAAGGACGTGGATATGTTCCTGCAGAAGAAAACAAATCAAACAGCCATCCATTAGGAACTGTTGCAATTGATTCTATCTACACTCCAATAAAGAATGTAAAATATGCAGTGGAGAACTATCGTGTGGAGCAGAAAACCGATTACGAAAAATTGGTACTTGAAATCACAACCGATGGAAGTATTCACCCCAAAGAAGCATTGCGCGAAGCAGCAGAAATTCTGATTCATCACTTCATGCTGTTTAGTGATGAGAAAATTACGCTCGATACAAAGTCTAAAACTCCGGTTGAAGAGTTTGATGAGAACACACTTCATATGCGTCAATTGCTTAAATCAAAATTGGTAGATATGGATCTTTCAGTAAGAGCATTGAACTGTCTGAAGGCAGCAGATGTTGAGACTTTGGGTGATTTGGTTTCTTTTTCAAAAACAGACCTGTTGAAGTTCCGTAACTTCGGAAAAAAATCGCTGACTGAGTTGGAGGAATTGGTTCGCAGTAAAAACCTTACCTTCGGTATGAACATACAGAAGTATATGCTTGATAAAGAATAATTGAATAGTTTAAAGATTACGAAAAATGCGTCACGGAAAAAAGATAAATCATTTAGGCAGAACACATAGCCACAGAGAAGCATTACTCTCTAACCTGGCTTCATCATTGATTCTGCATAAGAGAATAAACACAACTGTTGCCAAAGCTAAGGCACTTAGAAAATATGTTGAACCATTAATTACAAAGTCAAAATCTGACAGCACACATTCACGCAGAACAGTTTTTAGTTATCTGCAGAATAAAGAAGCTGTGAGTGAGCTTTTCAGAGAGGTTGCTCCTAAGGTTAATGAGCGTCCGGGTGGATATACACGCATCCTTAAAACCGGATTCAGACCCGGTGATGCTGCCGAAACTTGCATGATGGAATTAGTTGATTTCAATGAGTTGATGCCTTCATCAAAAGAAAAAGGTACTGCTAAGAAAGCTAAATCTACTCGTAGAGGCCGTAAGCCAAAGGCTAAAGCTGATGCTGCAGGAAGCGAAACAACAGGTACAACAGAAGAGTAAATTCAACAGAAAAATTAATTTAATGGGGATGCCGGTTTCGGTATCCCTTTTTTTATTTTTATGTTTACAGTGATTTTTCTGATGAAGCATTTATGTTAGCTCAAAGTACTTATATATCTTTTACTGATGCCGGATATTCTACATTAATTGGTGATTATTTAAGTAAGAGTAGTTTTTTTAAAGAATATGCAGCATTTCAATATGATGAATCAGGTTTAAAGGAAGCATTACAGAAGCGATTACAATATAGGACCAACCGTGACAGCCTTTGCGAAGTATTAGAACATCAGTATTCAGAAACAGTTTTTCAAACAGATTGGAAAACAAGTAAATCATATTCTGCGATTAAATCATTGAAGGAGGAGCATACTTTTACTATCACAACAGGACATCAACTGAATATTTTCACAGGGCCGTTATATTTTATTTATAAAATACTCACGGTAATTAAGCAGGCAGAATTTCTGTCACAAAAAAATCCCGATTATAAGTTTGTGCCTGTTTATTGGATGGCCAGCGAAGACCATGACCTTGCAGAAGTGAATCATGTTTCCATTGATGAATCCAAAATTGAATGGCAGACAAAGCAAAAAGGGGCTGTAGGTAGAATGACAACGGAAGGAATGAGTTCTGTTGTTGAAACATTGAAAAATCATTTACATAAAAATGAATATTTTCAGGATATAGCAGAAATGTTTGACACTGCATATTTAAAAAATGCAACGCAAGCTAATGCTATAAGGAGTCTTGTACATTCTTTATTTTCAAAATATGGTTTAGTAATTATAGATGCAGATGATAAAAGACTCAAGCAGCAAGCAATTGAAATGTTTGAAGATGATTTGTTCAAAAACACTGCTTTTAATTGTTTTAAAAACCTTTCTGAGTTTGAAAAGAAGTATGGCTTACAAATTCATGCAAGAGAAATTAATTTGTTTTATTTAGCCGATGGAGAGCGTAACAGGATAGTTAGAAATGGTGAAAATTTTGAAGTTGCAGATTCCGGCTTGTCTTTCGCAAGTGATGATTTGAAGAAGCAGTTGAATGCATATCCGGAACGATTTAGTCCAAATGTTGTGCTACGCCCGTTATATCAGGAAGTAATTTTGCCAAACATTGCATATACCGGTGGCCCGGCAGAAGTGCATTACTGGTTGCAATTAAAACCTATCTTCGATAAGCTGAATATTTTTTATCCGATGGTTGTTCTTCGTAATGGCATGTTGGTTGTAAATGCAGATCAAGCTAATTTTTTGAATGAATCAGATTTGGTATGGAAAGATTTATTTCATCCCACCGAGCAAGTTGTCAATATTTCATTGAAAAGAAAGTACGTTGAAGAACTAAGCCTTAAAGCCGAAAGAGATGCAATACAACGAAGCTATGCAGAGATGGAGCAACGCTTTAAAGCAATTGATGTCACATTAGATAAACATGTGAAGGCAGAGTGGAGGCGAACAGAGAAACGGTTGATGGCCTCAGAAAAAAAACTTCTGCGCGCATTTAAGAAAAAGCAGGTTGACGAGACTCGTAAGATCAGAAATGTGGTTGAAAAATTATTTCCAAACGGTAAATTACAGGAAAGAATAGAGAATGTATTTCCTTATTTGAATCTTTATGGATTACAATTTATTGATGATTTGTACAGTGTTTGTAATCCCATTCCAATGGATTTTAAAATTGCGGTAACAGCAAAAAAATAATAAGACTTACAGTACTTCGTAAATGCCCGCAGCGCCTTGTCCTGTACCTACGCACATGGTGACCATGCCATATTTCATTTTTCTTCTTTTCATTTCATTCAGAAGTTGAACACTAAGTTTAGCACCGGAGCAACCTAATGGATGTCCTAATGCAATTGCACCACCATTTACATTGGTGATTTCCGGATTTAACCCTAAAGTTCGGATTACAGCCAAAGATTGTGATGCAAAAGCCTCATTAAGCTCAATAAGTTCAATATCATCTTGCTTGAGTCCTGCGCGTTTCAGAACAGATGGAATAGCATAAACAGGTCCTACACCCATAATACGTGGCTCTATTGCACAAACTGCATAAGAAACAAAACGTGCCATAGGTTTTACATTAAGTGTTTTGAGCATTTTCTCAGACACTACAAGTACAAATGAAGCACCATCACTTGTTTGTGATGAGTTACCTGCGGTAACAGTTCCTTTAACATCAAAGACCGGTTTTAATGAATTCAACTTTTCTATTGTAGTATCCTGGCGTGGCCCTTCGTCAGTATCAACAATGCTTTTATGTGTCTGTCTTTTTTCGTTGGCATCAAGATAAGTTTCATTAATTTCAACGGGAACAATCTGCTCTTTAAACAAATTGTTTTTTATTGCATTAATAGCTCTTTGATGTGATTGAAAAGAAAATTGATCCTGGTCTTCACGGTTAATTTTAAATTCTTTTGCAACTGCTTCTGCAGTTAACCCCATGTTCCAGTACCATTCAGGATGATTGGTAGCAACCTCATAGTTTGGTACAATCCTCCATCCGCCAAAAGGAATAGGTGACATACATTCAACACCACCGGCAATAATACAATCAGCAAGGCCGCTGTGAATTTTTGCTGATGCAATAGCAATGGATTCTAATCCTGATGAACAATAACGGTTAATAGTCATCCCCGGAACTTTAACAGTATTAAGTCCCATCAAAGAAATCATTCTTCCGATATTTAGGCCTTGTTCTGCTTCCGGTGTAGCATTTCCGGCAATAACATCATCAATTAGCTCTGTATCTAAATTCGGAACAGATTGAATGAGATGTTTTATAACAGTAACAGCAAGATCATCCGGTCTTGTATTTTTAAATTTACCTCTTGGTGCTTTGCCAACAGCAGTTCTGTATCCGGCTACGATGTATGCATCCATTTGTACTTGCTATTAAATATATTTTTGCTGGTCACAGGTTATATAAAAGAAATTTATTTCTTTTCAGGTGTTGCAGGTGGAGGCGTTTTTAATTTAGCTCCGGGAGGTAATTTCTTTTTAGCCTCAGCGGCTTTTTTAGCTGCATCTGCCTTTTTAGCTTTTTCTTCAGCTTCCTTGGCAGCTGCCAGTGCTTTTACGTCTTCACCCATCTTATATTCTGTTTGTCGGAGAAGTTTACCTTTCCTGTCGTAAAATTTCCAAAGACCATTTTTCAAATTTAATTTATACGGACCTGAATTTCTAATTTCTCCATCGCTGAAATAGGTAGTCCACTGACCACTTTTTTTACCATTCAGATATTCACCTTCTATCTTAGCCTGTCCGTTATAATAATATCGGGTATAAGCTCCATCCTTAATACCATTAGCATATTCAATCTCCTCTAATATCTTTCCATATGGATAATATTTTTTTGCTACCCCATTTCTTACATCATCTAAATATTCAATTTCCTGATTTAATTCACCGGCTTCATTATAATATTTCCAAACACCTTGCCGCTGTCCTAGCTCATCTGTCTTGTTGCGATGTTTTTCTCTTCCGGGTGCATAGCGTGGTTTTTCTTCGCGTTGAGCAAAAGCAAAAGCCGGTAAGAGGATTAACAACAACAACGGTTGTTTTAATATTTTCATCTTTTATGATTGGTATGGTAATTCAAATGGCTAAAATAAAATATTTTTAATCAAAACATGAATGAAATTCAGAGTTTTTCTACATGTTTTTCATTTATAAACAACTCATTTAATTTCTGTTTTTCAGAGGAAAAACAAATGCTGACTTCCAATAAATTGTTGAAAACCATTAAATTTCTAAATACTACTTCAAATGATTAAATATTAATTTCTTAACGCTTTGCCAGTGGTTAAAATTGCCTGAATGCGCTCAAGTGTTTTCTTTTCTCCTAATAAAGAAAGAAAGGCTTCTCTTTCCAGATCAAGTAAATATTTTTCAGATACTAAAGAAGGCGAACTTAAATTGCCGCCACACATAATGTATCCAAGTTTTAACGAAAGCATCTGATCATATTGGCTGATGTAGTTGCCTGCCAGCATAGCGCTGGCACCGGCCTGAATCACACCAAGACCTTGTCTTCCTAAAACACGAATATCATGTCGTGGTTGTGGACTCACATATCCGGCATTAGCTAATGATAGCACTGCATTTTTAGCATCAGACAAAAGTCTTTTTCTGTTAAGTGTTATGGTGTCAAATCCTTTTCTAAGAATATGTAAATCGTAAGCTTCAAATGCCGAAGTTGAAACTTTTGCTGTGGCAATAGTCATAAAAAAATCTCGCAGTGCATTTGTTTCAATATCTCCGGGTTTAATGGAGTCTGAAAAACGAAGCGTTAATTCTTTGGTGCCACCTCCACCGGGTATTAGTCCAACACCTAACTCAACAAGACCAATATAAGTTTCTGCGGCCGCTTGCACTTTGTCGGCATGTAAACTCATTTCGCAGCCACCGCCTAATGTAAGTCCCGCAGGAGCTACTACAACAGGCACATTACAATAACGCAGGCGCATATTTGTATTTTGAAATGCCCTTACAGCATAATCAAGTTCATCATATTCCTGTTCAACAGCAAGCATAAAAACCAAACCCAGATTAGCACCTGCAGAAAAATTGACTGCTTCGTTGCCAATTACTAATCCTTTAAAATCTTTTTCTGCAAAATCAATGGCAGTATTAATGCCCTGTAAAACTTCACTGCCAATAGTATTCATTTTAGTTTTGAATTCCAGGTTCAAAACACCATCACCAATATCATGTAACAGGCATCCGGAATTTTTCCAGACAATTTTTTCGCTTGAAGTATTTTTAAGAATAATCAAACCTCCTTCGCCAGGGAGTGGATTTAATTTTTTAGTCTGTAAATCGAAATATGATTTTTTGCCATTATCAATATTATAGAAAGAATTTATTCCATTACTAATCATTTCTGTCACCCAAGGGGCAACGCTGTAACCTTCTTTCTGCATTTGTGTTACTACGGATTGCACGCCAAGAATATCCCATGTTTCGAAGGGGCCAATTTCCCAGCCGAAGCCAGCGCACATGGCATCATCAATCTTGTAAATTTCATCTGCAATTTCAGGGATGCGATGAGAAACATAGGAGAATAATGAGAAAAACATGAAACGATAAAATGCCGCTGCCTCATCAGTTCCACCAAGTAACATAGGCAACCTTTGCTTTAGGTCATCAACAGTTTTTGTGCTTTCAAGTGTTTTGAATTTTATTTTAGCTGATGGCTTATATTCTAAACTTTTTAAGTCCAGTTCAAGAATTTCTGTTTTACCTTCAGCAGATTTTGTTTTTTTGTAAAATCCTTGTTTGGTTTTATCTCCCAGCCATTTATTCTCAATCATTTTATTGATAAATGGTGGTATAGCAAATAGGTTTCTTTGTTCATCGTTGGGCAAATTTTTATATGCATCATTTGCTACATGAACTAAAGTATCTAAACCAACAACATCACTTGTTCTGAAAGTTGCAGACTTTGGTCTTCCAATAATTGGACCGGTAAGTTTATCAATGGCAGAAAGCGAAAGCCCTGTTTTTTCCATTGAGTGAAACAATGACATGATACCAAATACACCAATTCTGTTTGCAATAAATGCTGGAGTGTCTTTGCATAAAACCGTTGTTTTACCTAAGTAGCGATCACCGAAGTGTGAGATAAAATCAATCACATCCTTATCGGTAAATTGCGTTGGAATAATTTCAAGTAGAGGAAGGTAACGTGGAGGGTTAAAAAAGTGTGTTCCGCAGAAATGTTTTTTAAAATCGTCAGAGCGACCTTCTGTCATCAAATGAATGGGTATTCCGGAAGTGTTTGATGTAATTAATGTACCGGGCTTTCTGAATTTTTCTACTTGCTCGAATAAAGTGCGTTTAATATTTAAATCTTCAATAATAACTTCTATAATCCAATCGCAGTTAGCAATGTCTTTTAGATTGTCTGTAAAATTTCCTGTTGAAATTCTTTGCGCAAAACTTTTATGATAGAGTGGGGATGGGTTACTTTTTACTGCTGTCTGTAAATGAGCATCTGTGATTTTATTTCTGAACTTCAAACTGTCTTCAGTAAATCCTGCTTTTTTATCAATGTCTGTAAATTCTTTAGGAGCAATGTCTAGTAACATTACTTTATAGCCTGCATTTGCAAAGTGACAAGCAATGCGAGAACCCATAATACCTGAGCCCAGAACTGCTACTTGCTCAATTTTTCTTTTCATAATTTTATTAAAATAGTAAAACCCAAACCTAAGTTATTTTACATATAGCTTTGTAAAAAAACATATAAAGTTATGAAAAGCAAAAGAATGGTTTTGTCAATCAATAACTAATTGTAAATAGTTTCTTTAGGATGTCTGTACGAGAGTAAGTTGCAACTTCCGGAATCAAGTTCACTCCAGTTTTTGATCTTAGAATCAATCATTGCAATGCCACTGGTTGTAAAATGTAAACTCTCTATGCCGGTAAGTAATTTTGCCAACCTTTCTATACCGGGGTTGTGAGCAATAATAATTACTGAATTAATCTTCTCATCTAACTTTTTCAATATGGCAAGCATATCCTTTGAGCCTGTCATATAAAGATTCTTTTCAAGTTTAATGTTGTTAGGATGATAGTCAAGATGTTTGCAATAGATTAGTGCAGACGAATAAGCTCTGACAGCTGTACTTGTCAAAATTAAATCAACAGAGTTTGTATGATCTTTTAAAATCAAACTCATCTTTTCAGTATCATGACAACCTTTTTCTGTTAAAGGTCTGTCGCTGTCATTAATTTGAGAATACTCGCGCGTTGCTTTGCTGTGGCGAATAAGAAAAATTGTTTTGGGCATAGCAAATAGTTATAAGTTGTATATAGGGTAAATGATAATTGTAAATTGATAAAATGACGCAACAATTGTAGCAAAAATGATGCCTACCTACAAGTAAAAAGTTACTTTTTTTTTAACGAAGTTTCTTCTGAAATCGGAAATGTCACAATTTTGTTTCTTTGCTTGTGCATGAAACAGGAAATGTTGAAGTTTTTATCAATAGCGCAAAGTAAAAGGCGAGAGAATAAACAGATTTTAGAAAAAATTTCTAAGTCCAAATCGCCTCATTTAGATCACTTTTTCAGAGAAGAAAGTGAAGGATTTTTTAAGGAATTCAGTTGCTTGGACTGTGCCAATTGTTGTAAAACAACAAGTCCAATTTTCAGAGATGTTGATATAGAGCGAATCGCAACCTATTTGAAATTAAAACCGGGAGATTTTGTAGCTAAATATCTATATCTTGATTCTGATGGTCATTATGTACTAAGTTATTCACCTTGTCCATTTTTAGGAAATGATAATTATTGCTCAATTTATTCTGTGCGACCACAAGCGTGCAGAGAGTATCCGCATACTGACCGTAAAAATATCAAACAGATAATGGATTTAACTTATCAAAACACACTGGTTTGTCCTGCTGTGGCATCAATAGTTGAGAAGTTAAAGACGGATTTTATTAAGAAATAGAAAGGTAACGATTATTAGGGATTGATGAGTAACTCATCCAAGTCCATTATTAACTCCAACTCATGAAAGTAGTCGGCAATTTGGCCGAGCATTTCTTTTTCTTTATCAGACAATGTTACAACTCTTGATTTTTTTACTTCTTGCTTACCGCTGTTGTTTTTAAACGCCAAAGCAGTAAGTTCTTCGTCTGACAAAACATATTGGAGCAAACTCTTAAAGAAGTTTTTTCTTGAAGCCGGATCAAGTTTTTCAACCATTTGCTGCAAGAGTTTAATACGCTCTGCTTTTCTTAAATTCAGATATTGGTCAAAGTCGAAATTTTTTACTTTAGAAAGGTTGTTTGATTTTTTTTGCTTCTGCTTCATCACAATGAATTTTTATATTTCATACGATGAATATGTGCGCAGGTTGCAAAAAGAAAAACAAAAATCTTACAAAACTATTGGTGAAATCTGCTGATTATTTTTTCCGGTAATTAATGAAGCATCAATCTGGTTTTTTGGTACTGTGAAGTAAAATACTGCACCTTCTCCGGGAGTGGATTCTATGCGAATGCTACCTCCGGCCTCCTCAACAATTTTTTTAACAATTGATAGTCCAATGCCGGTAGATTCAAATTCATCTCTTGCTTTTAGTGTCTGAAATATTACAAACACTTTTTCATGAAATCGTTTGTCAATTCCGGGGCCATTGTCTTTAATCATAAATTCCCAAAACTTACCTTCTTCGCGGCAACTGATTTCAATCTTTTTTTGTTCTTTGTTGTTGTGTTTAATGCCATTGCTGATTAGGTTCATGAATACCTGCTGGTATTTAACTTTATCGCCATAGTATTCAGGCATTGTGCCAGATATTTCAACTTTGCAGTTGCTGTCAGTGCCTGCTAAATCAACAGCATTGTGTATAATTTCATTAAACGAAAACAGCTCTTGTGTACCTTTATGTTTTGATACTTTAGAATATTCCAGAATGGCATTAATAAGTTGTTCCATACGTTTTACTCTGCCTTTAATAATCTGGAAATTTTCTTTCGATTCATCAGAAAGGCTGTCTGCACTGTCTTGGGTAATCCAATCTGTCAGGTTGCCAATGGCACGTAATGGTGCTTTCAAATCATGCGAAACAATGTATGCAAATTTGTCAAGTTCTTTATTTGTTTTTTCAAGGTCACTTAAATATTCGTTTAACTGTATTTCAGCCTTTTTACGCTCGTTAACATCACTCATGATAAAAATGAATTTGCGAGAATTTTTTTCATTGTCGCTAATTGGTGTAATACTGGCGTGCAACCACACTGTTGCCCCATCTTTCTTATAACGCAAAAGTTCACTGTCGCAGAATTTAAATTCGCGCATGCTGTTTTGTACTTTCTCAAGATTTTCCTTATCGGTTTCAGGTCCACTTAAAAATGCTGGCATAGATTGATCTTTTGCATCATAAAATTGATAACCTGTAATTCGGGTAAAACCCTCATTTACCCATTCAATGACACCATTTTCATTCGTAATTACAACGGCATTATCAGTTTTGCTGGCAACCAAGGAAAGCTTTTTCAACTCTTTATTGATGATAGCAAGTTTGTTTCTTGAATCTGTTATGGTAGATATGACTACATTTTTTTTACTCTCTAAATTGTTAATCAGACTGCTGATTACAATCAGACTAACAAGGCTTGTAATCAAATAATCCTGATTAATAAGAGAAGCAGTTTCACCAATGAAACTATAATCAACCCAGTTAGTGTGTTCAGTTATCAAAAAGAAATAAATCATATTAGCAACAGATAACACTGTAAACCAAATGCCATAACGGCTGCCCAGCAGCATAAATGAAATGAGGATAAAGGCAATCTGATAAAACATCCCTGAGTTGCGGATGCCTCCGGCAAAATAGGTTATGTAGTGTAATGCTCCAAAACAAGACAGTAAACTAATTACAACTGATAGTGTAAGTTTTCTATGAACATTAAGCAGTAAATAATTCAAAATAAGTAACAACTCTAAGCCTAATAGAATAAATGAAAGGTTTTTTTGGGTTTGAAAAACATAGATTGCCTGATAACATATTAGTCCAATACCAATGATGGCAACAAGGTTAAAGGTTCTGAAAAGGTTGAAACGTTGTTTAGCGAGAATATCATCATCCTGAATACTACGATAAATACTATCGAGCATTAATTTTCTGATAATCCATTTGACAACAGGTGTATCCATATCAATTTGTGTAGAAAATTGTGTTAAACTTAGGGTGTTTGTACGTTACTGACAAATAAATTGTTTTATTTTTGCAGAGAAATAATTAGGTGATATATTTGGCGATTAATGAATAAGCAATTAACGATACTTCTTATTGATGATGATAAGGTTGACAGCATGATAATCAAGAGGGCAATCGCTAAACTTGATTTTCCATATCAGGTTGACACTGCCCACAATGGTCTTGATGCATTGATGATGTTGCGTGGAATGAGTGATATTAGGATAAAAAGACCTGATATTATTTTATTAGATATCAATATGCCTTTGATGAATGGGTTAGAGTTTTTATCCGAATTACGTGCTGATCCTGATTTAAAAGATATTCACGTATGTGTTTTAACTACTTCTGAAGATGATTCTGATGTAAAGACAGCTTATGAGTTTAATGTAGCCGGATATTTCATTAAACCATTGAACATCAGCGATTTTGATGATCGCTTTTTATATCTAAACGGATATTGGCAGCGTAATTGCTTTCCGGTACAAAAGGTATAGTTTTCTTTAAAGAAACATTTGTTTCGATGTCATTGAAAGTTTGTTGAAAATCTATAAACCTTCAACCTTAAATATAGGACATTTACCAAATTCTTATTGTTGAAAACTTTAGCCGATATATTTTGGCGGCCTAATCTCAACAATGGACCACCAAACCCGGTATATACCACATCTGGATGGAATACGTTTTATTGCAGCCATGATGGTGGTATTAAATCATTATTTAGCTGAACTAAATTTTGATTATAAGTTCTCTATAGGCTTTTATGGTGTTCAGATATTCTTTGCTATATCCGGTTTTTTGATAACAGGAATTTTATTGAGACTGAAAAATGCTGAGAAAGTAATTTCAAGACGACTTATTATTAAAAACTTTTTTGCCAAACGTTTTCTCAGACTTTTTCCTCCATATTATCTTTTAATATTCAGTTATATTTTTCTTGAGTGCTTTGGATTGTACATTGCGCAGAAGGGTTGGATTGTATTTTATTTGGCCTATTTACCCAATTGGTTTTTTTATTTTCATGGATGGCAGGGAACCATTGATAATCATCTTTGGTCGTTAGGGGTAGAGGAACAATTTTATTTGTTATGGCCATTTGTATTATTGCTGCTGCCAAAAGGTAAAGAGTTTAAATGGGTAATCACTATGATTATTACAGGATATCTTTTTAAATGTATCATCAGGCAGTATTTTATGTTAAGAGGAGATCCTTTTTTATTGCCTATTTCGCAGATGGATACACTTGGCATAGGCGCTTTATTGGCATGTGGATTTGAGTATCGTATGCGGTTTATAGAATATTTCAAAAAGGCATTACCTTATCTTCTTCCTTTAGCTATACTGCTAACATTGGTTACATCTTATGATAAGCCACGCAATGACCCATTTTTATGTTTAAGTCTGATTTTACTATCAAGTAGTCTTGTATTAAATGCTGTTATAGGGTTTAAAGGTGTTGTAAAAACATTCATGGAGAACAAGTGGGTGGTTTATGGCGGTAAAATCAGCTATGGAATTTATTTATACCACAAAGTTATTCCAACATTGTTTATTAGTTCTGTTGAAAGAGCAGGATATGAAATGCCGAACAGGTGGCTGACAATGATGGTATCAATAGCACTGACATTTTTAATTTCGCATTTATCGTGGAAATTAATTGAGTCGCCTATATTGAAACTAAAGAAAAACTTTGAGCATTAATGATTGGCAAATTCTTTCCTTATCTGTTCGAAACTGGTATTGTTTTCTTTGAATACAACAGGTAAGTTTTCCGCAAGGGTTTCTAACAGTTCATCTATATCTTCCATCTGAATGTGATTACTTAAAGTAATCCGTAAGCCTGTGTGTTTTATACTGACTGCAGGAAATACCGATAAGTTGAAGAAAAAACCTGCTTTTTTCATTCTTAAAACAGTGCTGTAACCAACATTAGGATTACCAACACCAATAAAAAATACGGGTGATCTTTCTTTTCTGATGACCAATAAACCAAGTTCTTCGGCTTTTTTATTGAAATAATCAATTTTTGCCATCAGGCTTTGTTGTAAAGGAATAATCTCATCACTCATGTGAATTTTACACGAAGCAATAGTTGCAGCAAGGATTGCAGGTGGCAATTGAATCGAAAAAATAAATCCTTTACCACATGTTTTAACTAACTTAAAATATTCTTCATCAGGGTATGTAAGTAACCCACCGGCTGTACCAAAAGCCTTTGTCATACCGGTTGATAAAAACAGTTTACGGTGATAGTAAGGAACAGCATTCATAACCATTCCTGTGCCGTGTGGACCTGTCCAACTCATACCATGGATGTCGTCAAGATACAAGTGTAATTGTTCGTACTTATCTGCAAGTGCATAAAGTTCCTTAACCGGTGCAAAATCACCATGCATAGAATAAACACCATCGCCCAAATACCATATTTTCTGATATCTGTTTTTTAGAACTTTTATTCTATCTTCAAGAATATCCATTCTGTTATGGCGGACTATATCTATTTTAATATTACGCAATTTAAGCATGGCTGTGGCAGATTGAATACTATCATGTGCCTGAACATCCATGATAATTGCATCATTATCGCCAACAAGAAGGGGTAAGCCAGTGATATGACCAAGTGTAAGCGATTGCATTACCAATGCAGGGCGGCCAAACATTTTTGAAAACAGACTTTCTGCTTCTTCGTAATAATGAGAAGATACATAAGCACGAGAAGACGAAAATTGTGCTCCATGAGAGTGAAGTGCTTCTACCGCTGCTTCAATAATTTTCGGATGTTTTTCAATGCCCAGATAACCACAAGTGCCAAAAAACAATTTCTTTTGACCCTCTAAAGTAATATAACGGCCATCCATTTGTTCATCTTGTGCTTTACAATGCACAATGCCGGCACCAATGGTGATTTTTGCAACTCCGGTAATAACGTCAATTGCCTGCTGAAACTTGCTTTTCTGCTCTTGATTTTCCATCCCTAACCCAAAAAATGATTCGCGTGCAAAAATAACGTTTGTAATAGCAAAATGCTGATGATATTTATCAAATTCAGCTTAAATTCTGAACATTTCATCGTTCAAAGCCAATTTTCGTAAAAGGGGACATACTCGATATCGGTCTTCTCCATAGTAGGCAAACAGGTCATCCAATTTATTATAGACAGTCCGTAAGCCACGTTTATTTGCCCAGACAAGAAGCCCTTGAGGGTAATTGACACCTTTAGTCATTGCTGTTTCAATGTCGGCAGCAGTTGCAATTCCCATCATCAATGCGTCAGCAGCTTCGTTAACCAGCATGGCAAAAATGCGATCAAAAATCTGGTTATGTAGGTTACCGTCTAATGATGGTTGAGGCTGATTTGAATTTTTATAGTCATAATAACCTCTGTTGCTCTTACGGCCGAATAACTTCCCCTCATATAATCGTTTTTGTGTAATAGAAGGTTTATATCTCGGGTCAAAAAACATCTGTGTAAATACTGTTTCTGTTACTTTAAAATTAACATCGTTGCCAATAAAATCCATCAATTCGAATGGACCCATTCGAAATCCTCCGATATTTCTCATGGCATAGTCAATAGTAGCAAAGTCGGCAATACCTTCCTCATAAATTCTAAGTGCTTCACCATAATAAGGGCGGGCTATCCGGTTAACAATAAATCCAGGAGTGTCTTTGGCTATAACAGGTGTTTTGCCCCATTGACGGATAATTTCAACAGAATCAGTTAATACTTTTTCGGAGGTGTTAAATGATGGAATAACTTCAACCAAATGCATCAAAACAGGAGGGTTGAAAAAGTGTAAGCCAATTATCCTATCTTGCTTATTGCAGGCAGCGCCTATAGCGATGACAGGAAGTGATGAAGTGTTAGTAGCTAAAATACAGTTGTCAGAAACAATGCCTTCAACATTTTTGAACAGGCTCTGTTTGATTTCAATATTTTCTATAACAGCTTCAATGAAAAGGTCAGAACTTTTTAGCTCATTTATGTTGTCAGTGAATTTTATCTGTGAGAAAATAAAATTGGATTGAGTCTTATCTATTTTATTTTTTTCAACCAATTTGTCCAAGCTGCTTTGGATAGATGATTGTGCTTTTTGTAATGCTTCACTGTTCGTATCAAAAAGTGTAACTGGGTTGCCATTTGTTGCGGCAACTTGTGCAATGCCCGATCCCATTGAGCCTGCTCCTGCAATTCCTACATGTTGTTTCATTGTCCTTTAAAAACGGGTTTTCTTTTTTCGAGAAATGCTTTAATACCCTCGCTATGATCATAACTTTTTGCTGCACTGACTTGTTCTTCCAGTTCACATTCCAATTGTGTATTCAAATCATTGCTTAATGATTGATTCAATAATTTTTTTGTAAGTCCTAAAGCTTTTGTTGGCAAATTGGCTAATGTTTGCGAAATCTGCATGGCAGTATCCATTAGCAATGTATCCTCTACTGATTTATAAATCATACCCATTGAAACGGCTTCTGCTGCTGAAACTTTATCACCCAACATAGTTAATGCGCTTGCTCTTTGAAAACCAATAAGACGCGGTAAGAAGAACGTTCCACCACTATCAGGTATCAGCCCGATTTTACTGAATGCCTGAATGAATAAGGCCGATTCTGCAGCTAAAACAATATCACAACACAAAGCAATATTAGCACCTGCACCGGCAGCTACACCATTAACGGCACATACTATAGGCTTTTCTATATTTCTGATTAAGGTAATAATTGGATTGTAATGCTCACGAACTATTGCGTCAATGCCCGGGCCGTTGGCATCAATGGCTTCTGATAAATCTTGTCCTGCACAAAAAGCTTTGCCTGTTCCTGATATTAAAATTGCCCTTATTTCTGAATTGTTTGCAGCTTTTTTTAGCTCATCCTGCAATTGCAAAGACATTTCACGGTTAAAACTGTTGAATTTTTCCGGACGATTTAATGTCAATATAACAACCTGTCCATTTATTTCCTGTAATACTGTTGATCCCATAATTGGCAAAAATAATTAGTTATCGGATTGGTTAGAATAATTTTTAAGAAAGTGGTTATTGGTTTACACAGTTAAAAAAGGAGAAGAGGCAGTAGTTTTGGCTAAACAGGAAGTTCCACATTAGATTGTAATGGACATGATGATGCCTGTTATGGATGGTGTTGAAGCTTGTCGTGTAATGCGCACTATGCCTGCTCTTAATAAAACCATTAAAGCATTGTTACGCAGCGCAAATGAATTGCCTGTGGTTGATGCAACAATAACAGCGGTAGGAGGATTAAAGATTGACCGTAAGTTTTATCTTATCCATCAGGACGGTCAAACTTTTGAGTTGCCTTGTAAAGAGATTGAATTAATTGCTTTATTGGCATCAAAACCCGGCAAAGTTTTTTCCAGAGAAGATATACTCAGCCGGGTGTGAGGTGATGATACTGTAGTAGGCAATATAACAATTGATGTCCACATCAGAAAAATCAGAGAAAAGTCAGATGATTAAAACAATTAAATGAATGGATTTTAAAATTGAACCCTGAAAGATTTTCTCCTCAATAATACTTAATGATGCAGCGCACCATTCTTGCAACAGTCCGGTAGCTTTTCAAATGCCTCAGGATTGGCTTTTATGCTATCTGCATCATAACCTGCATTACTGATTACCTGACGAATGGTTTCAGGAGTAATTTTCTCACCATTATATTTTATGGCAACTACTCTTGTATTGAGGTCGAGCTTTGCAAACTTGACACCATGCTGATGTAGTAGCGCTGTCTCAAGTGCTTTTTTGCACATGGTACATTCTGCCGAAGTAGCAATGTTTATTTCAGCTTTTTTATTTTGTTGTGCCATCAATGAGAAGCTGAAGAGTGATAACATAACGGCACCTGCAATTAACTTTTTCATTTTTATTGTTTATTTAATTGTATAACGAAATCCTACATAAAAAGTCCGACCCATTAGTGGTCCCCAAATCATTGAAGCGTCAAAATTCTGACCAAAAGGTTCATCAGCTGCAATAATTGCATGCTTTTGTCTAAAGTCTGTAATATTCTCGCAACCTAAGTAAAAATCGGCATTTTTAGTCCTCCATGTTGCCTGAGAATTCAAGGTAATGAAACTTTCTGAAGTTGATTTTACTTCATAACCATTCATTTGAACTCCTCCACCGGGAATTCTGCCTTTGCCGGTGTATTTTAATGTTGCATCAATACTGTATTTCCCCTTTTTGATTTTATATTCTGCATTCAACAATGCCTTGTCACGAGGAGTAAGTGGTTTGCTTTTTAATTCACCTGAGAAGGTTTGTTTTACAACATTGTATTTATATCCGAACCTCAACAGAAGATTATTTATAGGTTCAATATTTAATTCTCCCTGCAGGTAATGTGAGAAGGATTTTCCATCTAAATTATAGAAACGCAGTTGATGAATATCTTCCATATCAATAACCACCTGGTTTTTAAACCATGTATAATAATAGTCGGCATTGAATGATGCATCGTGACCAAACCATTGCATTTTCTTTGTGAAATTAATTCCTGTATTCCATGCTTCTTCAGCTTTTAGATCATCAATAAATATAGCTCTTGAAGAAGTAAACATAGAAGTGTTCTCTGCATAAACTCTGGCAGTGCGCCAACCTTTGCCGGCAGATAAGCGTATTGCTGTTAGTTGATCAATATTGTATTTGATATGCAGACGTGGAGTCAGGAAGAAACCATAAGTATTGTGAATATCGGCCCTTAATCCTGCAACAACAGCCCAGTTTAAATCGTTGTTGAATGAATACTCTGCATAAGCACCCGGAATGATTTCATTGGTATACGTTCCGACTGAATTATATTTCTCAGAATAATGATTATAACGAAAACTCAGACCTGAACGAATGTAATTTCTTGTGTCGTGAATGATTGTCTGATAAATTGTATTGGCATGAAAACTACGCTGGTCGCCTATATATGTTTTGTTGCCATAATAATTGTCTTGCAAGTGTAAACGTGAAAGCGTTAGCAATGCAATACTTTTATATGGTTTGGCTGGATTTATAGTTCCGGTTTTTGTATAAACTTCAAACATTTTATTTTCTATACCCACACCGTATAAAGTTGATTTACCGAAATCATCGTCATAATTAAATCCTTTTTGTCCACCCAATCGGTTTTCATATAAAGCATGCCAACCAATTTCTCCTTCTAATTTGTTAGGAACAGTTATATGCCAAACATTCATAGCATTAACCTGTTTTGTTAAGGGTTGATCTAAAAAGCCATCTTTATCTCTGTCCACTTTAAGATGATTCATGCTGCCATGAGCAAGAAAAACTGTGCTGATATGTTTTTTAAACCTTTGTGCAAGTTGCAAGTTTAGTTCTTCACGACCTTCATTATTCAGATAGCCATTAATAAAAAAGCGATCGGCATTTTGTGGTTTTTTCAGCTCTATATTTATCTGACCTGTCATTGCTTCAAAACCATTTATTACCGAGCCTATTCCTTTATTGATTTGTATTGATTCAATCCATGGGCCGGGGGTAAATGCCAAGCCATGAGAAGCAGACAAGCCAAAAATCAATGGTAAATTCTGAAACTGAATTTGAGAATAGATGCCATCAAGTCCAAGCATCTGAATTTGTTTGGCACCGGTGACTGCATCGCTGTAGTTTACATCAATAGTTGGATTGGTTTCGAAACTCTCACTTAAATTACAACATGCAGCTTTCAGCAACTCATGTTGTGTTATTGTTGTTGTATTAATAGGTGTTATTGTTGAAATTGATGTGCTCTCTCTGCGCGATTTAATTTCAACTTCTTTTAAGTCGATAGATTTTTTCAGACGAATTTTTAAATCGTTATCAGGTATTGCATTTAATGTCAATGTATCGGTCTTAAAACCTACAAACTGACTGATGATGGTTAGTGGTGTTGTACCGGTGTATTGTATTTGAAATTTTCCATCAACATCTGTTACTGTATGTTGATCGGTTATTGGAATATATACACTAACTCCGGGTAGCGTTTCACTATTGTCTGATTTTACCACGCCTCTTATTATTATTTGGGCATGACTTTGTAAAGATATTACAAGTAATATTATAAATGATATAGTTTTTTTCATTGAAATCTGATTGAAATTATTTAATAAATAAGCTATTTAAAAAAATAGCCTGAATCAAATAGATAATTTCGAAATCAGAAGGAGTAAAGGAGGAAAGGGTATTGTTTGTTCCTGAATTGAAAAATTAAGCAGGAACACAGAGGATAGGCTTGTGTTCTCTAAAAGTTGGGGTAATTCAACAATGGCAGGAGTTGAAACCTGTACTTTGTTTTCGTGATTAGAAAGTTGGTTGGCATCAATTACTGATTTTGAAAACTGGCAGCAATCTCTCTTAAAACTACACTCTTTATTTTCTTTGTTCGAACAGTGATTGAATTGATCGAGTGATACTAAAGTTTTATTCTTTTTTGTACAAACCATTTTAAATATAGTTATACCCGAAGCTGATGCCAGTACGGAAAAGATTAAAACAAATGAAAGAATGAAGCGTATGCCTTTTCTAAACATGAAGCAAAAATAGTAACAACTTTCTGAAATGGCAATGAATTGGGGTAAATATTACTTTCGCAGTAAAATATAACATGCATTTTATCAGTGAAGATTTAGAAGAATACTGCCTAAAGCATACTTCCAAAGAGAGTAATTTGTTAGAACAGATAGATCGTGAAACCTCTGCTAAAGTACTTAATCCCCGTATGCTTTCGGGACATTTACAGGGAAGATTTTTGGCAATGATCAGTAGAATGATAAACCCAACCCGAATTCTGGAAATTGGTACTTATACCGGGTACTCAGCATTATGCTTGGCAGAAGGTTTAGCTGAAGGAGGAAAGATCACAACAATTGAAAAAAATGCTGAGCTTGAAAATATGATTCGAAAAAATATAAATCAAAGTATCTATGCCGGCAAAATTGAGTTACATATTGGTAATGCATTAACTATTATTCCCGAATTAAATGAGCAATACCAATTGGTATTTATTGATGCAGACAAAGAAAATTATTCAATTTATTTTGAAATGGTTTGGGAGAAGTTGTCTTCGGGTGGTTTTGTGTTGGCTGATAATGTTCTTTGGAGTGGCAAAGTAATTGAACCAACTGTTGCAGGTGACATGGATACAGAAAGAATAAAAATGTTTAACGAAATGGTGGTGAGTAAGGCTGATGCAGAATGTGTTTTACTTCCTGTGAGAGATGGATTAATGCTAATCAGGAAAAGATAATTGTGTTATTTCAACCCAAAAAGTACATCTTTGTTCAACAAAAATATGTTTAGGATGAAAGAAAGAATTTTTATTATACTAATTGTTTGCTTTTTCTGGAGCTGCACATGTTCTGTAGTTCACGATGAGCCAACAGAAAGTGCTCAACAAGCTAAGATTTTAAAAAACGATTATGCCGCAGCGCCTCAGTATATTCAAGTGGATGCAGCAGCAAGTGTAAACAACACAAGTTGGAAGCCTGTTACAGGAGTAGTTAATGTGTCTGTTAATCCTGATGGGAAGAAGAATTATGCAATCATGTTGACAGGTGATGGAATTACTGTCGCATTAACTTATAATGGAAAAGAAAAGAATGGCAATTATAAAATAGGTGAAGGGTTTAGTGCATCAGTCCTTAATGCAAAGTCTGTTGTATATAATTGTAATGATGGCTATATCAGGTTTTCAGAATTTGATACTACAAATAAAGTGCTATCAGGTAAATTCGCGATATCATGTATGGAAAACAAGGCTTCCGGGAATGGTTTTGACATTCAGGAAGCCTCGTTTAATCAATTAAAATGGTAGTTGATCATTGACCAATCGGACTACAAATTACAGGACACTTTACTGTTGCAATAAAGGCTGTAGGAGCATTTTGTTCACCACGTTTTATCAATGTGGTTTCAGAATGTGTACCCTCAATCAATAAAGTCACTGTTGTATCTTTCTCTCCGGTTTGACCAAAGTAGCATACAATGCCATTTGCTTTATTGTCTTTACAAAAAATTTCATCCAATGCACGTTTACTGAAGAATGCACCTTTGTAAGCTGTTTTATAAGTGCTATAAAACTTATTAATAGCAGCCTTTCCGTTTTCTGTAGAAATCCATTCACCTCCGCCTTCCTTTTCAACTTTATCGTACCGCAATGCGTCATCACATGCACAAGGTGGTGCCTCAATACCGGCTGATTTATTGTTTGCTTCAGCATTGCTTACAAAGAAATTGTTGAATGCAAATACTGCATTAATTGCCAGCGATGCCAGCAAAACGTAACCTGTTACTTTCATAATTTTTGATTTTAAATTGATTTTTGATTTAATTATATGGTAATGTAAATGAGAATTCTGTTTCTAAATGTGGTTTTGATTTAACATCCATGTCTCCATTATGCGATTTAATTATATCGTATGAGAGACTTAGGCCTAAACCGGTTCCTTTGCCCAGTGTTTTTGTGGTAAAAAAAGGTTCGTAAACCCGAGGCAAGTTTTCTTCTTCAATACCAGGACCATTATCTGTAATGGTTAGTCTTACTGAATTTAGAATTTGACGTGTTTGAATTTTAAGTATTGGTTTGTATGTCCTATCAACCATTAATTTTTCATTCATTGCATCAAATGCATTGTTTAATAAGTTCAATAAAACAGTTGTGATTTCCTGAAGATTTAAAACTATGCCTTTGAGCGATTGGTCAAAGTCGTAATGAATGTGACAATGGAAGTCAGGGTAATGTGTAATAAACGAATGATATGCAACACTGGTAAATTCATTTACAACCTTGTTAAGGTCTTCAATAGTTCTGCTATTACTTTTTGGCTTTGCATGATTTGCAAAGTTGAGAATTATTTTATCTGCCCTTAATGAATGTTGATATATCATGGCAAGATTATTCTTTAACTGCTCAAAATCTTCATCATGATTATTTTGAATTTTCTTATCAATATCTGCAATTAATTCACTCGAAATTTTAGTGAAATTAATGACAAAATTTAATGGATTGCGAAGTTCGTGTGCAATGCCGCTTGACATGCGCCCTAACGATGCCATTTTTTCATTGTGTATGAGTTGTTGTTGTACTTGTCTTAAACTATTTAATGCTTCAGACAACTCTCTATTGGCAATTCGTAATTCCGCTTCGCTTTTTTGCTTATAATGATATCTTCTGTATAATCCGAATGAAAGACCCAATAACATTAAAATAGTCAATGCCAGCAACCACTTCTGAAGTTTATCGGCTTTTTCTTCTTGAAATAAACTATCAAGCTGAGCCTGCTTTTTTTCAGCTTCAAATTTTGCTTTTAAGGTATTGATTGCACGTTGGTTTTCTGAATTATAAATAGAGTCGCGTAATTGGAAATGTTGAAGCAAATAGTAGTTTGCTGACTCATAGTTTTTTTTATCAGTGTAAATTATTGCGAGTAACTTATAAATATCTACCTTAAATCTGATGAAGTTAAATTTATCAGCAATGGATAGTGCAAGAGTCAGATTTATAAAAGCAGCTTCTTTTTTATTAGTTTCAATTAGTAATTTACTATACGGAATTAGTGCCATGCAATAACCATAAGGATCAATTATGGAATCCCATTTTGTCAATACCTTATCAAGCAGTTGTTCAGCTGCTACATAGTTCTTCTGACTAGTGTATAGTCTTGCTAACGCTACATAACATTCATATTCTCTCTGGTTGTTTGATAAAAGTTTGCCTAGTCTTAATGATTGTTGAAGAAAATATTCTGCTTTTTTATTACTTTTTATTTCAAGATAACTTAAACCGGTAAGATAGTATGAGGTAGAAAGTGAGCTGTCGTTCTTTGCTTTTTGATAAAGTTCTGTTGCTAGTTTGATATTGGGAAGTGCATCAGGAAATTGACCTTGCAGATAATAGACCAATCCAATTTGGATATATATATCTGCTTCACCATCAATATTGCCAACACTTTTGTAGTATTTCAGTGCTCTGTAAAAATAATCTAATGCTTCAGCATCGTTTGCTATTCTGAGATAGTATTTTCCTGTCAACACATCACTTTTTGCCACCAACTCAAGATCACCTTTAGCTTCACCCAGATTACGCAAAGTGTCAGACCACATGATTGCTGAATCGGAAGCTACATCATCAACTAAATAATGATTAATAATTGAAGTTAAATAATCTGCCGATTGTATATAATGTGTATCTCTCAAATAAAGATTTATCTTACTGTTTAAATCGTCAGATGAAGCAAATTGTGGATAAAGCAAGAGCATTGCCAAAAAAAGTCTGAGCATTTTATAACACAGACTAATAGTACTAGCGCATTGTTTATCTTTAGGCATACCCGGTAGGGTTATTGTCCCCAAAGATAACAACTTAGATTACATTTACATAAAAAATTGTACAAAGTGTCAATCTTTCACTACAAGACGATAACCATTGCCATGAACATTCAATAATTCAATGTTTGGATCATCTTTCAGATACTTCCTGATTTTGGTAATAAACACGTCCATACTGCGAGCTGTAAAGTAATTGTCGTCATTCCATATCTTGCGTAATGCTACTTCTCGTGGTAATATGTCATTAAGATAGACACACAGTAAAGCAAGTAGGGCAGCTTCCTTAGGTGAAAGTTTTTCTTCTTTTCCGAATCCCTGTATTGTTCTTAATCTGCTGTTGAATTTAAACCCCCCTATGACAAATTCTACTTGCTCGTTAACTGCTTTTACTATCGTCTCACTTCTGTTGAGCAATGCTTTAATTTTGAATAACAGAATTTCAGAGTCAAAAGGTTTGGTGATGTAATCATCAGCACCAATTTTAAATCCTCTAATCATGTCTACTTTCATTGACTTGGCTGTTAAGAAGATTATTGGCACATTGCTGTCTTTGGCTTTAATGTTTTCGGCTAAAGCAAAGCCATCCATTATAGGCATCATTACATCCAGTATGCATAGATTGAATTTCCCTTTTTCAAATTTTTCAAAAGCTTGTCTGCCATCTCTGTATAGGTGAACATCATATTCATGTAATGAAAGATAGTCTTTAAGTACTAAGCCGAAGTTGGTGTCATCTTCAGCTATCATAATTTTGGTTTTTCCAGTTAGTATTGACATGTTTTTGTTATGTTGTTTTGTTGTAATCTATTTATCAATTGCTTTTTCTTTTTGCTTTATGCAGATTTAATGGTAATAATAATTCCATTGTTGTTCCTACACCTTTTATACTTTTTAAAACTTTTATTTCTCCATTATGTGCATGTGCAATTGCTTTTACAATTGATAACCCTATGCCATAACCTTTAACATCATGTATATTACCTGTTCCTGCCCGATAAAATTTTTCAAAAATATTTTTCTGAACCTCACGACTCATCCCAATCCCATTATCAGAAATAAGTAAGCGAATGTTATTTTGAATATTTTCTGTAGCGATAGAAATTATAGGGTTTGCAGGAGTGTATTTAATGGCATTATCAAGAAGGTTGATGATTGAATTAAAAATAAAATCATAATCGCCTAACAGATGATATTGAGCTGCATTCAAATTGGTTTCTATTTTGCCTCCTTTTACTTCAACCTGTAGTTTTATCTGTTCAATAGCCTTTTGTATCATTTCGTGTATATCAAATTCAACCAGGTTGAGATTGATATGCTTTCGGTCAAACAATGCCAGTTGCAGTATATTTTCTACATGTTTGTGCATTCTTTGATTTTCTTCTTTAATAATATTCATATAGCGATGTACACTTTCAGTATTTTTTGAAACAGCAGGGCTGTTCACAGCATCGGTTGCTAATGAAATTGTTGCAATTGGTGTCTTGAATTCATGAGTCATGTTATTGATAAAATCATTTTTAATATCAGACAATTTTTTCTGTCGGAAAATAGTGTATATTGTAAAACTAAACCCAAATAACATCACTAAAATAAATAGTGACGAACTAATAAGCATGACCCACATTGTGGAAAGTACATACGATAAACTTTGTGGAAAATGGAGTGAGAGTAAAATAGGTTTAGCAAGTAAGTCGTTGGGGAACAAATCTGTCTTATAACGACTTTTTAATAGTGCATTTTTGTTTTCAGGCGAGTTGGTTGACATGATTTTGTTTTCGCCAACATTGATAACACCAAATTGATATGGCGTTGTTATTCCTCTATTTGAAAGTTCTGTTTTTAAGATTGAATCAAGTTGAAAAGGTTTAATTCTGTCTTCAATAGTTTTTTCATCTGAGATAAATTCAAAAGCCAGATTCTGCATCACTTTATTCCAGCTGTTAATTTTAGCTTCAATTTTTGCACGTTGTTTTTCCAGTATATCGGCTTTAAGCGATAGAAATTTAACTGCATTGTGTGTGTTGGATTTTGAAGAATCGTCTAAGGTTATTTCCTGACGATTATGCCTTATTGTAATTTTTCTGCCACCACTATATTTAATTTCCATTTTAATAAAGTCATTGTTGTAGTCATCCTGATTATAAAAGTCAGGAGGTAATGGTGGCTCCATAGGGGGCGTAGGTCGAATTGAGGTTTCAGGAGCAAGTTTATTTACAATGGAGTCTTCTGTTGTTGAATCCAATCCTTGCCATTCCTGATCCAGCATTTTACGTTCTCTGAAAAGCGAAAAAATTGAATCGTTATTGATTGTTACAAAACTATTGCTGAAAATATTAAATGCTTCTTTTTTTTCAAGCTTAATTGCTACTGCAGTCAAAGCATCATTTACTCTCTGATTGAATTGTTGCTCTTTAAGATGATAGTCATGCAAAATCCAGTTTACCTGCATAGCAATGATGCCTATGAGTGCTATTGCCATACAAGCAGAAAGTATGATGATCTTATTCTTATTCATTATATGCAAATTTAAAATTCTTTAACACAGCAAAATGCTGTTTAACTTATTTTAACCCTGTTTAATGTGCTATTGATTGATGATTGATTCCGTTGTTTTAAGATTTACTGGTTATGAAAAATCAAAAAGTATAGCAAATTGATTGGGTGTAGAGGTAACCTTATATATTGAAATTGATTGTCTCGGAAAATTGTAGCTTTTGACAATAAAAAATCTTCAAATCGGATCTACATCAATTTGTAAAAGGATGTTCTTAGATACAGGGTTTATCTTATAACGATCTATTGCTGAAAGCATCCTTTGTCTTGCTTCACTTAATTTAACCTGACGCTGAAATTTTATGAGTATAGTTCTGATGTAAAAGTTTTTTATTCTTGAAACAGGGGGTGTTACCGGGCCAAGAATTGAGGGTATTTGTTTCTTAAGTTCTGAGGTCAAAAAATTTGCTGCCTGTGCGGTTCTTGATTCATCTCGGCCTTTAACGGTAATTTCCAATAGTCTGCTAAAGGGTGGATAGTTGAATTTCTTGCGCTCAGACAATTCATAGTCAATAAATGATTTATAATCATTTTTAACTACAAAGTCAAGTAATGAATGTCCGGGATTGTAAGATTGAATGATTACTTTTCCCTGTTCTTTTTTTCGTCCGGCACGACCACTTACTTGCATTAACATTTGAAAACTTCGTTCATAGGCCCTGAAATCAGGGAAGTTGATAAGATTGTCTGCATTTAGAATACCAACCAAACTAACATTATCGAAGTCCAATCCTTTTGTAACCATTTGTGTACCTACCAAAATATCTGTCTCACCGGTTTCAAAACGGCTGATTATCTCACTGTAAGCATGCTTACCTCTTGTGCTATCAAGGTCTAAACGTGCAATATTGTGTTCCGGAAAAAATATTTGTAATTCATCTTCTATTTTTTCAGTGCCAAACCCATATTGACGGATATCTGTTTCACCACAGGACTTACATTTTGATGGCGGTTGTTGTGTAAAACCACAATAATGACAACGTAGCAGATCAGCTTTTTTATAATAGGTTAAAGCTACATCACAATGTTGACAATGTGGAACCCAATTGCATTGATGACATTGCAGAATAGGAGCAAAGCCACGTCTGTTTTGAAATAATATAATTTGTTTTCCTTTATCTAATTCTTCTTTTATGGCATTAATCAACGCTGGTGAAAAATGCGATTTCATCTGTCTTTTAAAAGTGAGTTCTTTAATATTCACCAATTGAATTTGTGGAGGTGCTATAGCTGCATGTCTTGCAAACAGTTCAACCAATCCATATTTTCCGGTGATGGCATTGTGGTATGTTTCAATTGACGGTGTAGCACTGCCTAATAATACGTTAGCCTCAAAAAGTTTTGCTAATACAATTGCTGTGTCGCGTGCATGATAACGTGGTGACGGATCGAATTGCTTATAGGATGCTTCATGTTCTTCGTCCACTATGACAAGTCCTAATTTATGAAAAGGTAAAAAAACAGATGAACGTGCACCAATAACAACAAATGGCTCTGAACTTGCCATGCCATTTTCTATCATTCTTGTATAGACAGATGCTCTTTCATTATCACTGAATCGTGAGTGGTAAACCATTAATTTATTGCCGAAATGTTTCTCAAGCCTTGTGATGATTTGTGTTGTCAATGCAATTTCGGGAAGAAGGTATAGTGCCTGCCTTCCTTTTTTCAGGCAATCGTCAATAAGCCTGATATACAACTCTGTTTTACCTGATGATGTTACACCATGTAGTAGGGTTACAGGCTTTTCTGTAAAAGAATTATTGATTTCTTTTAATGCAGTTGATTGTTCTACGCTAAGTTCAAAGAAATCTTTATTAAAAAATGACTTTGTGCCTGTTGCTCTTTCAGTAAGAATTTCAATCAAACCTTTTTTTAGTAGTTGTTTTAATACTGCTGCAGTTACTCCTGATTTATGGAGCAGCACTTTTTGTGGTACTTTACCTTCGCTATAATTCTTCTCTAACAGAAGTAATTGCATCAACACGTCTAATTGTCTTGGCGCTTTTTTTTCGAGAAGGTCAAATTGTTGTTTTAAAAAATCCTGATCATTAGTTTGTTCTGTTCTCCTGATGAAGTTTGCCATAGGCATTTTAAAATCTTCACCAATGTTTTCAACGGATAGTACCAGTTTTTTCTGAAGTAATGTTTTAACAACCGGAAATACATGTTTGCGGTCAAGAATACGTGATATTTCTTTCAGGCTTAATTCTTTTACAGAATGTAAAGCTTCCAATATCAAAAATTCATCGTCAGTCAGATATTCACTCTCACTTTCTTTCTCAGTGTTAAGTACAATTTTTGTTTCGCTGCTCAAACGTAATTCTGCCGGTAATGCTGCTTGCATTACATCACCCCAAAAGCACAAATAGTAACTGTGAACCCAATGCCACATTGCAATTTGCTTCTCTGTAACAACAGGCATTTCATCAATTATTGATATAATTGGCTTTACTTCATAATCGTCAGATTTCTCTACTGGTGTTTCTATAACTATAGCAGCATAAATTTTCTGACTTCCAAATTGTATCAATACTCTTTTCCCAATTTCTATTTGCGAAATAAGAGTATCAGGTACTGAATAGGTAAACAAATTAGGTAGTGGTAACGGTACTACTACTTTAATATAATATCTATTGTTGCTTTTCTCTGTCATTCTCTGAAACGTATCCAACCCTTGCGATGAAAAATGTACAATTGAACTACAACTATCAGCAGCATTACAGCAATGACACCAATATAGCCATAAGGCGAATATAATTCAGGCATGTTCATAGGCAAACTTTCTCCTGTTTCGGGATTTGTTAGTTGAAAATTCATGCCATAAAGACCAACAATAAATGTTAATGGGATAAAAATTGTTGAAATTATGGTGAGCACCTTCATCACCTGATTGAGTTTGTGACTAACACTGGATAAATATACATCCATTAAACTTGCTGTAACCTCCTTGTAGCTCTCAACAATATCAAGTATCTGAATACAATGGTCGTAAGAATCTCTAAAAAACAATTTTGTTTCTTCAGGTACTTCGTCAAATGATGAACGTAAAATGTCGTTAATTTTATCTCTTTCAGGCCAAATAGCTCTTCTGAATACTATCAACTCCCTTTTAATCTGAAGTATCCTGTTCATTGAATCCTGTGATGGATTACTTAACAATTCATCTTCTAGATCGTCTAATTTAAGGCCTATTTTTTCAAGTGCCGGATAGTAATAATCAATAACAGCATCCATCAAAGCATATGCAAGGTAACCTGCTTGAAGTGTACGCATCTTTCCTTTGCCATTTCTCAAGCGCTGACGAATGGGATCAAAAAAATCCTGATGCTTTTCCTGAATGGAAATGACGAAATTTTTTCCGAGTATCAGACTTAACTGATCGTTATTAAGTGTTTCATCAGTCATGCTAAGCAGTCTGCTTACAAAAAATAAGTGACCCTCATATTCATCAACTTTTGGACGTTGGTACACATTAAAAACATCTTCCAACTCTAATCTATGCAATTGAAAAAGTGAAGCAAGGTCTTCATAAAAAGATTTATCTCCAAATCCTGAAACATGCAACCAAAGTGTTTTTTCACCTAATTCCTGATATGCATTTTTTAACTGGTCGAATTGAGTAACATCAATCTCCTGAAAAGAATCATTGTCATATATAAAACAAAGTGCCTTAGGTACTAAGGCATCTGAAGGAATAGAAAAGCTTCCGGGATGTGCTCCGGGTGTTGTGGTTTTTTTACGGCCGAGTTTTACACTTAGTCTTCTGATCTTTGCCATTATTAATTAAAATGAGGTTGTCAAAAATAGCGATAAATTTGCCGGCTGAAGAAAGAAAAGTGTTTTATGAAAAAATGGTTTCAGTCGTGGTTCGATTCACCTTATTATCATATTCTGTACAAGGATAGAGATAATCAGGAAGCAGAATATTTTATGGATAATCTATTGGAGCAAATCCATTTGCCAATAAATTCAAGTATTTTAGACATTGCCTGTGGCAAAGGTCGTCACAGTATGTTCCTTGCCGACAAGGGCTATCATGTTACTGGCATTGATTTGTCAGAACAAAGTATTGAATATTGTAAACAGTTTGAAAGGCAAAGTCTTGAATTCTATGTCCACGATATGCGTGAAATTTTCAGAACCAATTGCTATGATGTTGCACTAAATTTGTTTACCAGTTTTGGTTATTTCAATTCAGACCATGACAATCATTTAGCTTTACGAACAGCATCTATGTCTTTAAAACCCGGTGGTTACTTTATTCTTGATTTTTTTAATCCTAATCTTATCAAAAGTAAAACACCACAACAACATATAAAGAAAGTAGAGGGAATAGATTTTTCAATTTATAAGTACTCTGATGGGAATACCATAGAAAAAACAATTCACTTTAATGATGCAGGTAAGGATTTTAAGTTTACAGAATCGGTTCAGATTATTTCAAAAAATACTTTTCTAAACCACTTTAATCGCGTTGGCTTGATTACAAAACATATCTTTGGCGACTATGCTTTAAACCCGTTTGAGGAAAAAAGTAGTGAACGAATGATTTTTATAACACAAAAACCACAATGACGGCATCATTTATTGTTTTATTTCTGCTGATAACAGGTGGTGGGCTGCTTTATTTTTTATTGAATAAAAGTAACGATGCATTGCTTAAACTATCTCTGGCATTTTCAGGTGCTTATTTGTTTGGTATTACCATCACACATTTAGTTCCTGAAGTTTTTAGTCAAGGCGATAAATCCATTGGCATTTATATTATGGCCGGTTTTATATTTCAAATTATTCTTGAATATTTTTCAAAGGGAATTGAACATGGACATATTCATTTGCATGAGAACAAATCTCATGCTGTGTTTCCGGTATCAATGATGATTAGTTTATGTATTCATGCATTTTTTGAGGGTGTACCTATGGCTGATGAGCAGCAACGCCAATCACTCATGATGGGCATTGCTATGCACCATATTCCGGTTGCATTTGCTTTAATGAGTATGCTTATGCAGTCAGGTGTTTCAAAGACAATTTCAGTTTTTTCATTAGTAGTATTTGCGGCAATGTCACCGGTGGGTGCTTTCTTTGGTATTTATCTGGGTGATACTTTGATGACGGAATGGTTTAGTAAAATTATGGCTATTGTAATTGGAATCTTTCTACATATTAGCACAACTATTTTGTTTGAAAGTGATAGCAACCATCGTTTTAACTTTATTAAGATGGCAGTTATACTTGCCGGAGTTGGTCTTTCATTGATGGTATAAAATAAAATCCTCCTGCAATTTATTACAAGAGGATTTTCCACTAAATAAACCAAATTAAATTATGAAATTTTTATTTCACGCAACGGTTTTGGTCTTGCCTCATCTTTTTTAGGGATTACCAAAGTCATTACACCGTTGTCATAGGCTGCTGAAATTTTTTCACTGTCAGCGGTTTCCGGCAAAGTGAATGTACGCTTAAAGCTTGCATACGAAAATTCTTTGCGGGTGTACTTTTCGTTCTGTGTTGCTTGTTCTTCTTTCTTCTCCGCACTGATGTTCAACATGTCATTCTCAATGTTAATCTTGAAATCATCTTTGCTCAAACCGGGAGCTGCAAGTTCAAGTTTAAATTCGTGATCAGATTCCTTAACGTTTACAGAAGGACTGAATGATTTCGTGATGTTGTTGCTAACCACACCTTCAAAGAAGTCGTTGAACAAATCACTGAATAATGGTGAGCGGTCCATCATTCTTGATGCCGGTTCGTTTTTAAATTTAATGAGTGTCATTTTGTTTTTGTTTTAATTGTTAATGTACAAAGCATATATCAAATTCAATTCCATTAACTTTTTTATGACAAAACCGGTATAATTGAGTGAGTTTGTAAGTCATATTGTCTATATAACAAAGAAAATGACGACAATTTTTCCGATTCATGGAATGGCGTATTGCTATTTACTTTATATTAAATTCTTATATGAAATTCTCTTAAGCTTGTTAATTATTTAAAGTGAAAACAATCAATTCATAAAACAGAATTATACTTTTGTGCCTTTTATGACTTTTGAATAATTTATGAAAGCATCACGATTTTTATTGATAGGATTAATCATTGCAGGATTAATTGCTGTTAAGTTGATATTTTTCCCTGGAACTAAAACTTCAAAGTTTGGTGGTAAAGCAAATGCAGCAGCAGTTCCTGTTATAGGGTTTATTGTACGTTCTCAAGTTCTTGAAAGTAATTTAAAGGCGAATGGAACAATCAATGCTTATGAACAGACAGACTTGCGCGCAGAGATTTCCGGGCGCATTGTTGCAATATTATTTAAAGATGATCAGCCGGTTAAGAAGGGTCAACTGTTGATACAGATTTATAATGATGATTTGAAAGCAAATCTTTCAAAAAGTACAGCTGTTTTAAAGCAAACACAGGACAGGCTAAAGCGACAGGAAAAGCTATTGGAAATAGGTGGGGTTAGCACTGAAGAGGTAGAAGAAACACAAACCGAAGCGGCCACTCAGAAGGCTGAAATAGATTATTTAAATTTTCAGATTACTAAAACAGAAATATATGCACCTTTCGATGGTATTGTTGGAATCAGAGATATAAGTATTGGCAACTACGTAAACTCGTCAGCCGTTATTGCTACAGTTTATCAGGTCAACCCATTAAAAATAGACTTTACTGTTCCGGAGAAGTATCTACCTTATATCAGTAAGGGAATGAAAATCAGATTTACTACAGATGTAAATAAGAAGGAATATGAAGGTGAGATAGCAGCAATCAATCCAATGATAGACCCTTCAACAAGGATGGTTCGCCTTCGTGCTTACACTTCAAACAGCGATCATACATTGACACCTGGCTCATTTGCGCATATTCAGGTTGATTTTAAAATCACAGAAAATGCAATACTGATTCCTACTCAGGCTGTAATTCCAATTTTAAAAGGTAAGAAAGTATTTGTAAGCAAAGGCGGTAAGGCAGAAGAAAAGATAATTGAGACAGGGGAACGTACTGCAGATATGATAGAAGTTACTACAGGACTGACGGTGGGTGATACTGTATTGACAACGGGAATTTTGCAGGTTAGAAAAGGAAGTGATATTAAATTCAGCGAGGTAAAGTAGGCGTATGGATCTGAGTGAAATAAGTGTAAAACGCCCCGTTCTTGCCATAGTTATGTCCTTAGTGATACTGTTATTCGGTATCATCAGTTATACTTTTCTTGGTGTCAGAGAGTATCCATCTATTGATCCGCCAATTATCAATGTAAGAACATCGTATCCCGGTGCCAATGCAGATATTATTGAGTCGCAGATTACAGAACCGCTTGAAAAAGTAATTAACGGTATTCAGGGTATTCGTTCGATTTCTTCAACAAGCAGTCAGGGAACAAGTAATATTACGGTTGAATTTAATTTGAATTCTGATCTCGAAGCAGCAGCCAATGACGTAAGAGATAAAGTGTCACAAGCTGTTCGTACTTTACCACGAGACATTGATGGATTGCCAGTCGTAACCAAATCCGATGCTAATGCCGATGCCATCATATCGCTCACGGTTCAGAGTAATACGCGGAATACACTTGATTTAAGTGACTATGCAGAGAATGTAATCGGTCAGCAGCTAATCACCATTCCCGGAGTAAGTACTTTACAGATATGGGGACAGCGTAAATACGCAATGCGTTTAAGAATTTATCCAGATAAGCTTGCAGCATATAAACTTACAGTTCAGGATATTCAAAATGCATTAAACCGTGAAAATGTAGAATTGCCGGCTGGAAAAATTGCAGGTGACAATACTGAACTTGTTGTACGTACTACAGGACAGCTTCATAGTGAAGACGATTTCAATAATATGATTATCGTTAATAATGGTGATCAACTTATTCGCTTTAGAGATATAGGTCTTGCAGAATTAGGGCCGGAGAATGAAGAAACTATTCTAAGGGAATCAGGTATTCCAATGGTAGGTATTGCTCTTGTGCCACAACCGGGAAGCAATTACATTGAAATTGCCGATGAATTTTATAAACGGTTAGAAAAAATAAAAGTTGACCTGCCATCTGATATTAAAATTGGAATAGCTCTTGACAATACAACTTTTGTAAAGAAATCAATTACCGAGGTTGAAGAAACACTTTTCATTGCAATTACCCTTGTTGTAATCATTATCTATTTATTTTTCCGTGATTGGCTTGTAGCCATTCGTCCATTGATAGATATACCTGTCTCGTTGGTTGGAGCAATGTTCATTATGTACATTGCAGGATTTTCAATTAATGTGTTAACGCTTTTAGCCATAGTCCTTGCTACAGGATTGGTGGTGGACGATGGTATTGTGGTTACTGAAAATATTTATAAAAAAATTGAAGCCGGACTTTCACCCAACAAAGCAGCAATTGAAGGAACCAAAGAAATATTTTTTGCTGTAGTCAGCACCTCTGTCACATTAGCAGCGGTTTTTCTTCCTGTAGTTTTTATGGAAGGATTCGTTGGGCGACTATTCAGGGAGTTTGGTGTGGTCATTGCAGGGGCAGTGCTTATTTCTGCTTTTGTGTCGTTAACCTTAACGCCAATGCTAAATGCGCGCTTAGTGAGAAAGGATAAGAAGCATTCAAAATTTTATGAAAAGACAGAACCGTTTTTTCAAAGGATGAATCAGGCTTATGAAAATTCGCTAAAGTGGTTTATGGAAGCAAGATGGCGCGCATGGACAATTTTAGGCTCTGCTATTGTGATAATTTTTATTTTAGGCAGAAGTTTGCCAAGTGAACTTTCACCATTAGAAGACAGAAACTGGCTGCGACTATTGATTACAGCACCTGAGGGAGCTTCTTATGAATATACAGATAATTTTATCGTGAAAATTTCTGATGTCATTGAAGACTCTATACCTGAGAAGAATGGATTGCTTACAGTAACTGCACCAGGCTTTACCGGAGCTGGAGCAGTAAATTCAGGCTTTGCACGCATTGTACTTACAACACCTGACAAGCGTGAGCGTTCGCAACAAGAAATTGCAGATCAACTTTCGGGAATTACTCGTAAGATGACTGATGCAAGAGTTTTCGTTCTTCAGGAACAATCATTGTCCGCAGGTGGATCAAGAAGCGCATTACCTGTTCAATTTGTTCTGCAAAATCAGGAATTCGATAAGTTAAGAGATGTTGTACCAGCGTTTTTAGATAGAGCAAATAAAAGCCCAGTATTTCAGGGTGTGGATGTCAATCTGAAATTCAACAAACCTGAACTGAATGTTTCCATTGACAGAGCTAAGGCAAATGCATTAGGAGTGTCTGTTGATGATATTGCACAAACACTTCAATTAGCTTTCAGCGGACAACGATTCGGATATTTTATCATGCAAGGAAAACAATATCAGGTCATCGGCCAGGTAGATCGTGAAAATCGTGATGTCCCTTACGACCTTTCTAAACTTTATGTAAAAACAAATAGTGGAGGTCTTGTTCAACTTGACAATTTAATTGAAGTAAATGAAATCAGCAGTCCACCACAGCTGTATCATTTTAATCGTTATCAGTCAGCAACCATATCAGCAGGACTTGCTTCGGGCTACACAATTGGTGATGGAATTAATGAAATGAAAAATATTGGTGACAGTTTGCTTGATGAAAGTTTTTCGACTGATTTAACCGGTCCGTCACGTGACTTTGCCGAGAGTAGTTCAAATGTTTGGTTTGCTTTTGTGCTTGCAATTATTTTAATTTATTTGGTGTTGGCAGCACAGTTCGAAAGTTTTGTTGACCCATTTATTATCATGATTACAGTTCCCCTAGCTATTTGTGGTGCACTGATTTCCTTGTGGTATTTTAATCAGACATTAAATATTTTCAGTCAGATTGGTATTATCATGCTCATAGGCCTTGTTACCAAAAATGGAATTCTGATAGTTGAGTTTATTAATCAGCTTCGTGAAAAAGGAGTTGAGCGATCAGAGGCAATTATTCATGGTTCTGTATCGCGTTTCCGGCCAATTTTAATGACAAGTCTTGCAACTTCATTAGGAGCACTGCCCATTGCATTAGCATTAGGAGCAGGAGCAAAGAGCCGTATGTCAATGGGTATTGTAATAGTTGGAGGTGTACTTTTCTCTCTGATATTTACTTTGTATATTATTCCTGCAATGTATTCAGTTTTTTCACGAAAAAAAGAAAAGGTAATTTATGATTAAGGTACGATTAACAGTATTGATTTGTTTTTTCTTCGTTCAGGCACAAAGTCAGCAGGTGTTTACTTTGCAACAGGCATTAGAAAAGGCGCTTAATGATAATTTTTCAATTCGTATTGCCCGTAATCAAAGCACAATTCTCAATAACAATGCAACATTAGGTAATGCAGGAATGTTACCCCAGGTAAATTTGAATGGCAGCTATGTTAAGGCAAATAACAATGTGGTTCAGGAGTTAAGTAATGGTACTTCTACCGAAAAGCAGAATGCAGGCCAGTCAACTATTGCAGGCAGTGCAGTATTGGAGTGGGTTTTATTTGATGGGCTTACTATGTTTTCTGAATATAATAAAAATTCTGCACTCTCAAAACAAGGAAAAGAGCAGCTGAAGGCAAACATTGAAGATGTGATTGAGAATGTAAGCAAAACTTATTTTACTGTTGTAAAAGAAAAGTTGTTGCTGTCAAGCATTAATGAAACATTGAAATTTTATGCAGACAGACTTCAGATAGCAGATAGTAAATATAAAATTGGTTCAGCCTCTAAGCTGGATTATCTGCAGTCGAAAGTAGATTATAATGCAATGCTTTCGCAGAAGTTGAATAAAGAAACAGATGTCAATAATGCAATGATTGAGTTAAAACGGTTATTGCAATTTTCTGCCGACACCATGCTTCAGACAGAAGACACAATCACATTTATGGCTATGTCTTCAATGAGTGATTTGCTGAATGGCTTACAACAAAACACAGCAATGCAAGTGAGCAAGTTGAATGTAGAAGTAAATCGTTTGCAGCTGAATTCTATGAAGGGATTGCGTATGCCTGTAATTACCGGCCTGGCAGGTTATTATTACAATGAAAGCCGCAACGATGCCGGATTGTTTTCTTTGAACAGAACCAATGGCCCACAGTTTGGAATTACTGCTCGTTATAATTTATTTAACGGTTTCAATAATTCGAGACAAATTAGTAATTCAAAATTGAATTATATTAATTCTCAAATTGAATATCAGCAGACACGTACCAACCAAATTGCTGATTTCAATAATACTTGGAATGCATTTCAGAAAGCACAGGAGATACTTAATTTAGAAATTGAGAATACTGCTGCTGCGCGTGAAAACGCAAGTGTATATCTTGCCAGCTATCGTTTAGGTAGTGCAAATCTTTTGCAATTAAATCAATCGCAGGAAAGTTTATATGATGCCTTAGTACGTTTGGTTAATGCACAGTATAATAACAAAACTGCTGAAATCCATTTACTGCGTTTGGCAGGTAAATTAATTAAATAAATAGACAAAAACTTAATCCGGCTTCTTTGCAATTACTGTATAGAATGTCGGGTTAAAAGCTTCAAAAATTCCAATACCACCTTTAATATTTGTAGGAAAGACTGCTGGCGAACCAAAAGGACTGCCACTGCTTCCGGCCTGTGATTCGGCCTGACGCCAAAACTTATAGCTCTCTTCTGTTATGGTACAGAATTTTACCATTATGGTGTCACCGGTCTTATAAAATCCTGCTTCTTCATTCTCATCTTCAGACGCTGTACTGTTTGGCAAATGCCCACGGTTGTAAGCAAAATCAAATGCTTTGCCATTAATAAATTTATCTTCAAACACTGAGCCTGATGGTGCAATAAACATTTTATCCTTGTTTAATCGTTTGGCAAACCACCGATAGCAATTTCCTAAAGTATCAGGATCTTTTAAATGTGCCCATACATAACCTAATGAATCTTTCCCTTCCTGAATTTTAAACCATACACTATCTAATGGAACGGCAGGGAGCATTTTGGTTTCAGCAGTAAGCAATTCATTGTCGGGCGTAATGATGCGTAGTGAATAGTTTTTACCTGTTTGTCCAATAATTTTTGGTGAGAAATAGAAATAACCAATTGACGGATCAACCTGTAGGAGTGTGTCTGTAATGTCACCATCAGAAATAACTATGGTAGCATTTTTGACCATGTATTGTTGTAATGCTGTAGAATCAACAGGTGAAAAATAATCTGCTGTTTTGGAAAGCATGACATAGGCAGGCAACCCATTTTCAATATAGCCTTCTACAACATATTGTTGTTTCTGTTTTGGGAGATTAACTGTAATATCTTTTTCGCAAGAGATGAATAATACTATTGCAGAAAAGATTAATACAAGTAGTTTAAGATGATTTATTTTCATGTACATCAGAATTTAAAGTTATAAGTAACAGAAGGTATGATCGGAAACAATGAAACTTGTTTAGCCTGAATTTTAAATTCACCTGTTTCTTTATCAACTTCATTATTGAAATAAATAAAATAGGGATTCATTCGGCTATAAACGTTATAGATGCTGAAATTCCAGCTCGACTCAAACCTTTTTGTCTTTTTCCTGATATAGGTTGCAGATAAATCCAAGCGATGGTAGGCAGCCATTCTGTACGAATTTCTGTCTCCATAAACATCATAAATTTGTCCGCTTGACATGTTAGGCAATCCACTTGAAACAACACCTTGCAAATCTAATGGCCCGAACATAAAATATCTTGAAACAGGCAGGGTAGTTGCATTACCTGTTGCGTAAACCCATGTCAAACCAAATGTCCAACTTTTGCTTGCATTATATGACACCACAACAGAAATATCATGTCGCCTGTCATACTTTGCCGGAAAAGTTTTTCCATTCATTATATCCGGAAATTTCCTGTCAGTAAAGCTAAGTGTGTACCCAACCCATCCATTTAATTTCCCTTTTGCTTTTTTAATAAAAAATTCAGCACCATAACTCCATCCTTTACCAAAAACAAAATTGTTATCGGTATTATTTTTAACATCATCATCAGCTTGTGCGCCTTCGCGATATTCAATTTGATTACGCATGGTTTTATAGTAAACCTCTACGGATGTTTCAAACATATTCTGATGAAAGTTTCTGAAATATCCGGCTGCATACAACCTTCCGTCTTGCGGTTTAACTCTGTCACTGCTTGGAACCCAAACATCTGTTGGCAGTGTGACTGAAGTAAATGATGCTAAGTGTACATATTGATAATTTTGAGTGAATGAGGCTTTTATTGAAGAGTTTTTGTCTAATGAAAATTTAGCAGAAATGCGTGGCTCAAGTCCATGATAGAATCCAACAGTTTCATTTGTTTTGTAATAAATAGTATCAACAGTTTCATTGTCTTCGTTCTTAACATAGCGAGTAAAGGGTCCTGTAAAATCGAATAGTGAATAACGCAAGCCGGCACTTACCGAAAATTTATCACTAATAGTCCAGTCATCATTAATGTAAGCAGCTGCTTCATGAGCATAGAGTCTGTTTACTCCTCCAAGATCAAACTCAGTTGAATCCTGACTGGCCTCTGCACTTGTTGGAGTAAAGCGATGATAAGTGTAGTTTACTCCAAACTTAACATTGTGTGTGATAATCGGAAACCAGTTAAAGTCAATTTTTGCATTGTAATCTCTGATGCCTGAAAAAATATTAAAACTAAAACTTTCCTGCTTGGCGCTGAAAGCAAAGTTGTAATCAGAAAATATGATTGAAGTATTCACAAATAATTTATCACTGAAAAGGTGATTCCATCGTAAAACAGCAGTAGCGTTACCCCACGGGATTCTGAACTTAAATCCTGTGTCGGCACTCTTAAAGTTAAACACATCTCTGCCAAAATAGCCACTTAAAAAAAGTCTGTCTTTATCTGAAAGTTGATAATTTATTTTTGCATTCAAATCATAGAAATAATAGGTGTTGTTAGCAGCATTTGAACCTTTTTTTACAAATGGAGGACGTTGAAAAAGGTCAATAAATGTGCGCCTTCCAGATACGATGAATGATGATTTTTCTTTTTGAATAGGGCCTTGCAACGTCAGTCGTGAGGCAATTGGTCCCAATCCACCTTCAGCCTTAAACTCTTTGTTGTTTCCTTCTTTTAGCGAAATATCTAATACAGATGCAAGTCGTCCTCCATAATTTGCAGGCATACCACCTTTAATCAAAGAAACATTATTGATTGCATCGGAATTAAACACTGAAAAAAAACCGAATAAATGCGAGGCATTATATACTAATGCTTCATCCAATAAAATAAGATTTTGATCCGGACCACCACCACGAACATAAAATCCTGTGTTGCCTTCACCGGCAGATTGCACTCCGGGCAGCAATTGAATGGTTTTTAAAATATCAACCTCACCCATAAAGGCAGGCAGTGTTTTTATCTGTTCCACATCAAGCTGAACAGTTCCCATTTGTGTGCTGTTAACATTCTGGTCTTCTTTTTTAGCAGTAATAACAACTTCTTGAGTTTCTATGTATTTGTTACGAAGGTTAATATTTATCCTGACATCTTTGGTAATATGCATTTTTTGCATATAGTCACTATAACCAACAAATGAGCTCATTAATGTAATGCTGTCGGCAGCATCAACAGTAATGGAATAATAGCCGTAGGTGTTTGTCTGAACACCTTTCATCGTCTCGCGGAGATACACATTAGCGCCAATTAATGCTTCACCTGTTGCTGCATCTTTAACATAACCACTAATAGTAAATCGGGTTGGTTTGTCCTGGGCGTTTAAAATTTGAATTTGTAAAAAAAGAAGTAAAAAGAGAGAATATTTTCTGATCATAAATTGATTGTACGGGGCTGCAAACTTATCATTTCATTCTGAAATTTTTACTCAATACATTGAAATGTTAACATAAATTTATGGAGCTTAGATTTATGGTATAGAAAAGTGTTTTTGTTGTAAATTTGTTAATAAGTGAGTTACTCCTTACAATCATAACAGATTTTTTTATTTAAAATTGTTGACCAATAATATAATGATGAAAAAGTTACATGTTTCCTTCTTAGTATTTTTAATATTCAATCTTCAAGGTGCATTTGCTCAGGATATGAGTAAAATAAATTTTTCACTTGCTAAAAAGATATCCGGGCCGTATCCGGCAACACGCCCTTTAGCATTATTTGTGCAGGGAGATGTAGGTGTTATTCAGAATTATATTCAACAGAATAAAGGTGAGGTAAAGTTTGTTGCAGGAGATATTGTTTCATTGGTCATGCCATTAGGTGCTGTTAATGGATTGATAGCACTTCCAAGTGTTAAAGCAGTTGAAGATAACGGAATGCAACTTGTAGCATTAGATGATTCTATGCGTGTGCGCAACAACATCAATCCGGTACAGAATGGCATGGCGCCTTTGCCGCAAGGCTACGATGGCAGTGGCGTAGTAATGGGCTTTATTGATTCCGGAATTGATTTTTCTCATCCTGATTTCAAACATGCTAACGGCAGTACACGTGTGTTGTATATCTGGGATCATAATTTATCAGTAGGTGCTGCACCCATGCCGTATAATTACGGAACAGAATTTACAGCAGCGGATATTGATGCAGGCAATGCTTCTGCTCATGTTGATAATAGCAATGGGCATGGCACACACGTCACAGGTATGGGGGCCGGTAATGGTCTTGCATTGAACGATCATAAAGGTGTAGCCCCTGCTGCTGATATTATTTCTGTTTGTGTAAACTGGAACCTTACAGACAATGATTGGTTAACAACAGTTGCTGATGCTGTAAATTATATTTATTCAAAAGCGTATGCTCTCAATAAGCCTTGTGTAATTAATATCAGTGCAGGAACTTATTATGGTTCGCATGATGGAAAAGATTTGCAGGCACAGGCTATCTCTAATCTCATCTCACAGCGGAATGGCCGGTCACTTGTTTGTGCAGCCGGAAATGCCGGAAATATACCTATTCATGTTCAGCATTTGCATACTGCTGCCAATGATACATCGTTTACATGGTTTAATTATAACACTGCCTATGGTAACTCTATTTATTTAGAAATGTGGGCTGATGTAGCTAACTTTACTCAAATGAAATTTGCTGTTGGTGCAGATAATGTAACTTCTGGTTATGAACTTCAGACAATGGGGAACTATTATACTGTATCTCAAAATTTAGGGACAATTCGAACTGATACTATGTGGGGTGTTTCAGGAAATCGTATTGCACTCGTGCAGCGTTTTGCTTCACTTTCTAACGGGCGCTACAGTATGATATTTAATATTATTCCTGACAGCACTCAGTATCGTTACAGACTCTCATCAACTCAAATAGGAAAGTTTGATTTATGGAGTTTTCAAATGACACCATCTACAGCACTGCCAACGCAACAACAATTTCCAGAAATTGTAAATTATGTTTCACCCGATTATGACCAGACTATGGTAAGTAGTTTTTCATGTAGTGACAAAGTAATTACAGTTGGTGAACATAAAAACCGTATGACCTATATGGACTGCACCAACAATCTTTTTGTTTCAACTACCAACTATACTCCCGGGGCATTAGCACCTCAAAGCAGTCATGGCCCTACACGTGATGCACGTCTAAAACCTGAAATTTGTGCCAGTGGCGGCATGTCTCTTGCAGCAGGCGCTTATAATGTGTTACCCAATCTTCCTGTCACAAGTAAGGTTTTAGGCTGTATGCACATCAGAGATGGAGGCACTTCTACAGCATCACCTGTAGTTGCCGGAATTGCTGCACTCATTCTCCAACGCTATCCCAATGCATCGTGGCAGGATATTAAAAATTGTATCACACAAAATGCAATGTTAGATTCATTGGTTACGGGTACAATACCAAATAACAGTTGGGGCTATGGGCGTGCAGATGGATTTGCTGCCATGCTTGGTTGTAGTTTTCTTGCTATCAATGAATATGATTCACAAGTTGGGAGTATTTATCCAATTCCTTTTAATCAATCCTTCCAGATTGCTGCAGTGAAACAACTTTCAGCAGTAAGAATATTTAATCCATTAGGGCAGCTAGTTTATCAGGTATCATTCAATAGCAAAACATCGCAAAAGATAACAGTCGCACCTTCACTACCTGTGAAAGGTGTTTATTTTGCTCAATTGATTTCTTCTGATGGGTATAAGCAAACGATAAAATTGATTTATCAGTAATTGTATTTATTGATTTTATTCTTCTTTAATTAGTCGTAATGATTGTTTGTATGAACTTGCGAAATAAATTAATAAGTATTTTTGTGTTATCAAAACTCTATAAAATGAAAATAATATTTACATTGTTTTTGGCAGCAACGGTTTCTATTTGCAATGCACAAAACGTTATTCTTTCCGGTAAAATAACCAATCCGAAATCAGATTCAATTATGATATCTGGCGATAACTTAAAGAAGAGTATAGTTATTTATTTAAATAAGGATGGGTTATTTACTGACACGATGAAGTTGGAGCGAGATTATTATAGAATTTCACATGGTGACGAGTTTACTGATGCATTCCTGAAACCGGGCGATAATCTTTATTTTGCACTTGACACCAGAATGTTTGATGAGTCGGTAAAATATAAAGGTGTTGGTGAAAATGAAAACAACTACTTAGCTCAAAAAATACTTTTGTCAGAGAAGCTGGAGTTATTGGATAACATGGCTTTGATTGGTGGTTATGATGAAAAAAAGTTTTTAGAATCAGTTGATTCAGCTGCTACCCTTAAAAATGAATTACTAAAAGGATTTGTTTTAGAGAAGGAATTTGCTGCTGCAGAAAAAAAAGACATTGAATTTACTCAACTGGATAACATAGCAAGTTATGAAATGTACCATGGATATATAAAACATAATGAAGATTTTAAAGTGTCTGAAAGTTATCCTGATGCATTTAAAAATTTTAATTTTAATGATGATTCATCAGTAAAGAATGAGCGTTATTTGAAATTATTGTCAGATTTTTTTTCTAAACAAGCATATAAAAAGATTCGGGAAGATTCTACCCGGAATTTTTTAATGGAATTTTCAAATGCAGTTTTGGAAAGGGTGCAGAGTACTATAGTTAGAAATGGTTTAGGAAAGTTGATTATCGAAGATGGCCTTAAGAGTGGAAATGATTTGAAAGTTTCTTATGCTGCTATAAAGAAATTGATTTCTGACAAAGATGTTCAAGCAAGCTTAGATGAAAAGTTTGCTATGTTGAGTAAATTACAGAAAGGCAATACTTCACCTGATTTTTCTCTTCAGGATATTAAAGGAAAGACTTTTTCTTTGAGTGACTTCAAAGGTAAGGTTGTCTATATTGATGTTTGGGCAACTTGGTGTGGTCCATGTAAAGCCGAAATGCCATTTATGAAAAAAATACAAGAAGACTTAAAAGGAAAGGATGTTGCTTTTATTGGAATTTGCGCTTGGGATAAGCAAGAAAACTGGAAGAAATACATAGAAGAAAACAAGATGCAAGGAACACAACTATTTGCACCTGATAAGGCATTGCCGTTTCTAAAAGAATATGATATTAAAGGTATCCCACGTTTTATACTTCTTGATAAAGAAGGCAAAATAGTTGAGGCTGATGCAGCACGCCCATCTGACCATCAGTTGAAAGCGAAGATAGAGTCGTTGCTGTAATACATGTAATTTTCAATCACTTCAAGCAAAACTGTTTTTGCTTTCAAAGCATTCTAACTTATAAATATTAAAACTTTCCTACTTAACAATGACATCATAATCATACCCTGCTCTTAACAATGCTCTTTTAGCAGCATCAAATGCAAAAGCTGTAGGATTAGGCGGATGTAGCGGAACTTCAGGTGTGTTTGCAAGTTGTTTTAATAAATTCTGTGTCTGAGCCTGTGTAAGTAATTCACATATATCATAAAGCCCCCCGGGCTTCTCTTCTTCAAAATCATGCTTTTCGAGAATATGTTTTATAACTTTAATTAAGTCAGGAGTAGGTGGTGGAACCATTAACGCTGTCATTGCACCATGTTCCAATCTAAATTGAGGTAATATCTCTTTCATCTTGTTTGCATCAATAGCTTTTGCTGCCGGAAACAAAATGTTTTCCTCCATTTTTATATGTCGCAATAAACCTGAGCGAAAAGGCAAATAAAATGTCATATCAATTTCAGGAATTGTAATGATGGCATTATCTAATAGCTTTTCTAAACGATGGTGATCGGCAGTGAAAAAGTGATGTAGTGGTTTGTTCATTTGATTTCAAAATGAATTCTGAAACTGCAAATTTCGGAAGATTCTTTTAACTTTTGTAGCAGAATTTCTTTGGACAACTATTCTTATTTTTGCAACATATAGGTTTATGAGTAAAATTTCTGAAAAAGAAGCCATAGAAAAGATTAAACAGCTGACTGTTGATCTTAATCATCATAATTATTTGTACTACGTAAAGGCCCAACCCGCCATCACTGATTATGAGTTTGATGTCATGCTTCAGGAATTGATTGCGTTGGAAAATCAATTTCCTGAATTGCGGAGTTCCGAATCGCCATCACAACGTGTAGGGGGATATGTCTCTAAAGAGTTCGCAACTGTTACTCATAATTATCCAATGATGTCGTTGGGTAACACTTATTCAGAAGAGGAGTTGCGCGATTTCGATGAAAGGATCAGGAAAGTAATTGGAAGCAATTTTGAATATGTATGCGAGTTAAAGTTTGATGGCGTAGCTATTGGCCTAACGTATAAAAATGGAAAACTGCTTAGAGCTGTAACCCGTGGCGATGGTGTTCGTGGTGATGATGTGACGAATAATGTTCGAACTATTCGATCAATTCCGTTAAGTCTTATGGGCAATAATTTTCCTGATGAGTTTGAAATACGAGGTGAAATCATTCTCGATAAAAAAACTTTTGAAAGAATAAATAATGAACGTGCAGACATTGGAGAGACACCTTTTGCCAACCCGAGAAATTCAGCTGCAGGCACACTTAAACTACAAGACAGCAGTGAAGTTGCAAGACGTAAACTTGATTGTTTTCTCTATGCACTTTATGGTGATTTTGATTTTTCAACACATTATGACGGACTTAAAATGGCTGCCGAATGGGGATTTAAAATTTCATCACATTACAGACTTTGCGATTCGATTGAAAACGTATTTCAATTTATTGAAACATGGAGACAAAAAAGGGATTCACTACCATTTGATATTGATGGCATAGTTATTAAAGTAAACAATTTCCGTCAGCAAGAGGAACTAGGCTTTACAGCGAAGTCGCCCAAATGGGCTATTGCTTACAAATACAAAGCAGAATCGGCTACAACTATTCTCAATGAAGTAGTTTATCAGGTTGGCCGTACAGGAGCAATAACACCGGTTGCCAATTTAAAACCTGTTTTATTGGCAGGGACAACTGTAAAACGTGCTTCATTGCATAATGCCGATCAGATTCAGAAACTTGACTTACATCTGCACGACACTGTTTTTGTAGAGAAAGGTGGAGAAATTATACCCAAAATTACCGGAGTGGACCTATCAATGCGTAAAGCCGGGGCAATAGCTGTCAAATACATTACACATTGCCCGGATTGTGGAGCAGAGCTTATTCGGCAGGAAGGCGAGGCCAATCACTATTGCCCGAATGAAAATGGTTGTCCACCACAAATAAAAGGTAGGTTGGTGCATTTTACTTCACGAAAAGCTATGAATATTGATGGACTTGGTGTAGAAACCATTGACCAATTAGTTGAAGCCGGACTACTTAAAAATGTTGCCGATATCTATCACCTTAATTCCGATGACTTACTGCAACTTGAAAGAATGGGAGAAAAGACTGTTGGTAATTTGTTCGAAGCAATTGAAAAATCCAAACAAGTTCCTTTTGAACGTGTGCTTTTTGCTATAGGCATTAGATTTGTAGGTGATACTACAGCAAAAAAGTTAGCACGTCATTTTGGGTCTTATCATAAAATCAGCCAGGCAACACTTGAAGAATTAATGCTAACACCGGAAGTAGGCGATAAAATTGCAGCAAGTATTTTTGACTTTGTTCGTCAGCCGGCTAACATTAATATGGTAGCGCAACTTCAGGAGTCAGGACTGTTGTTTGAACTTGATGCTTCTTCAGTGCGTGACGCAGGAACAAAACTTAAAGGATTGAGTTTTGTGATTACAGGAGTATTTCAGAAATTTGAGCGCGATAAATTAAAAGAAACAATAGAGATTAATGGAGGTAAGGTTTCAGGCTCTCTCAGTTCAAAGACAAGTTATCTGATTGCAGGTAGTGACTGTGGTCCGGCTAAGCTTGAAAAAGCAGAGAAACTTAAAATCAATATTATCTCAGAAGACGATTTCTTAAAAATGCTTCAATGAAAATAGGTAAGGCAATAAAACAAAAGGCTGCGAGCTATTTATTTTACCGTGAGTTGCAGCGTCAGCATCATCAACCACGCACTACTAGTTTTAGTAATGCCCGTACTATTGGTATTTTGTATGATGCCACTATTGAGCGTAATTATGAAATTGTAAAAGCCTATGTAAAACATCTGCGTGACGATTTTAAGAAAGATGTTCTTGCACTTGGATATTATGATGCCAATGAGCTTCCGCCTATGCGATTTTCAAAACTTGGACTTGATTTTTTTACCAAGAAAAATCTCAATTGGCATTTCAAGCCTTCACATCCTATGATTTCCAAGTTTATCAATCTCGATTTTGATTATCTGATTTGCCTTAATGTAGATCGCTGCATGCCATTAAGGTATATCAGCGCTGCAACAAAGGCTGGTTTTAAAATAGGACGATATGAAAAGGGGTACGCAGGGCTGTACGATTTTATGATTAGTGTTAATGGTCAGGTTACACTTCCTCAGTTTATAGACCATGTAAATAATTATCTCAAACATATTGGACACGATAAATGAATAAATTCTCAGGGACAGGTGTTGCATTGGTAACACCTTTTTTAAAAAGTGGAAAAACAGACTTTGATGCACTTCGCAAGGTAGTCAATCATGTAATTAAAGGTGGTGTTGATTATTTAGTCGTAATGGGTACTACCGGTGAGTCGGTGACCCTTTCTAAAGAAGAAAAAAAGGATATTTTAAAATTTATTGGAGAGGTTAATAAAAAAAGAACACATATAGTTTTTGGGGTAGGAGGAAACAACACACTTGAAACTGCGCGTGAACTAGAACACATAGACGACCAAATGGCAGATGCCATTCTTTCGGTTTCACCGTATTATAATAAACCAAATCAGTCCGGCATAGTGCAGCATTACAAAACACTTTCCGGTGCATCACAGTTACCCATTATTCTTTATAATGTACCGGGCAGAACAGGCAGCAATCTATTACCACAAACAACTCTTGAAATTGCCGCAAGTTGTAAAAATATCATTGGTATAAAAGAAGCTTCCGGTAACATGGAACAGATTATGTATCTGATACATCATAGGAACAAAGGCTTTTTAGTTATTTCCGGTGATGATGCCATTACTATGCCGTTAATTGCTTCAGGTGCCGATGGTGTAATTTCTGTTATTGCTAATGCCTATCCAAAACAATTCAGCACGATGGTACGTCTTGCATTGCAAGGTAAGATGGTAGAGTCACGTAAACTCCATTATCAACTTCTTGATTTAATACCCTTATTATTTGCTGAAGGTAGTCCATCAGGGATTAAGTATGTTTTATCACAAATGGGTATTTGTCAGAACTATTTCAGATTGCCTGTTGCACCAGTCAGTAAAACATTGGCACAAAAAATTGATAAAGTCATTAAAGAGATCTGATTTAAATAATGCGCTACTTGTTTTATATGGGTCATCCGGCCCATTTTCATTTGTTTAAAAATACAGTTGTTGCATTACAGCAAGCAGGTCATGAAGTGCAGATTCTCATTAAGAAAAAAGATATTCTTGAAGATTTACTCCAACATGCTGGTATGCAATACATCAACATCAATCCTGAGGGCAGGAGGGATGATAAGTTTTCTATTGCATTAAAATTACTCAAACGTGATTTTCAGTTTTTTAAAATTTGTCTGCGATTTAAGCCGCAGATTATGATTGGTACATCTGCTGAAATTGCACATGTTGGAAAATTACTTGGCATCAGAAGCATTGTGGTTAATGAAGATGATGCAGAAGTTGTTCCATGGTTTGCAAAGTTAGCTTACCCATGGGCGACAAATATTCTTGCGCCTCATTGTTGCAGTGTAGGCAAATGGGAACATAAAAAAATCGGCTATAAAGGTTATCATGAATTAGCGTATCTGCACCCTGCACAATTTTCACCCCAAAAGGAAAACATAAAAAATTTGGGCGATGAGCCTTTTTTTATTCTTCGTTTTGCAAAACTTACAGCACATCATGACGAAGGCCGTAAGGGAATAAACACTTTAATTGCAGAGAAATTAATCAATATACTTTCTAAACATGGCCGGATTTATATCACTTCAGAGCGGGAGTTAGAACCTCAGTTTGAGCAGTTTCGTATTGCCATAAACCCTTTACATATTCATGATGCATTATACTTTGCACAGATGTACATTGGCGATAGTCAGACAATGGCTGCTGAAGCTGCTGTTTTAGGAACACCTGCCATTAGGTTTAATGACTTTGTTGGTCAGATAAGTTACTTGGAAGAGCTTGAAAAGGAGTTTGCATTAACGTTTGGCTTTAAAACTAACGATGCAGATGCTATGCTGACGCATGTAGAATCTTTATTAAATCAACAGGATTTAAAACAGCATTGGCAAGAAAAGCGAACTCAGATGCTTAACCAATGTATTGATTTAAACCTATTTATGATCAAAATGCTAACGCAGAAGTAGGTTAAAAGTTCCGAAAATTTGTTAAGTGGATGTTTGAAATGTTTTAAAGAAAACACTTGCGCAATCCGAAATTCGTGTTTATCTTAGCAAACCAAAATCGAATTATTTTAAACTTTTTTCAACTTTTTTTAAGTATTGATCTTTAAAACCGATAACACTGAAGCAAAACTTTTGCAGTTAGAGGAGTTTGCTGAATTGGATGTAGTATTGGCTGCTGAAGCCAAAAATAATGTCCAAAATGAGCGGTTTGTGGTTAATCTTATTGAAAAGTATGTTGATACTTCACGAAGTGATTGTTTCACATTTGCTGCAAACAACCATGATGATGCCAATCAATTAGCTGACGATACATACCACGCTATTATTCATTTTAAAAGAGTAAATAATTTTCATTTTATCAATAAGCAGTTTGAAGCAATAAATACCAAGTTGCCCAAGGGAGGTATTTTTGTCAGTAAGGTTGAGACTAACGACCTGCGTAAGCAACGCCTGATGGAAAAGTATCCACCATATTTTAATAAGGTTTATTATTTCTTTGACTTTATCTTTAAACGCGTATTTCCGAAACTGCCTGTTACACAACAAATTTATTATGCCATCACAAAAGGGCATAATCGTGTGTTGTCTAAGACAGAAATGCTCGGAAGACTCTATTCCTGTGGGTTTAAAGTTTTAGAAGAACGTTACATAGGTAATAGACTTTATATCGTTTCAGAAAAATTTCGTGAACCTGCATATGATGAAGACCCTAGTTATGGTATAATCTATCCAATGAAACGTGTTGGTAAAGGCGGTAAAATTATTAGCGTTTACAAATTCAGGACTATGCATGCGTATGCAGAATACCTTCAGGAGTACATTTATGAAAAAAACAACCTCGAAGAAGGTGGTAAGTTTAAAGATGATTTCAGAGTAAGCCGTGTGGGTCGCATGCTTCGCAAATATTGGATTGATGAGTTACCAATGATTTTGAATGTGCTTAAAGGTGATTTAAAAATTGTTGGTGTTCGTCCTTTGAGCAGACATTATCTGAGTCTTTATTCAAAAGAGCTGCAGGAGATGCGTAAAAAATTTAAACCTGGACTTATCCCACCTTACTATGTTGATCTTCCTAAAACAATGGAAGAAATTATGGATTCGGAAATGCGCTATTTAAAGGCCTATCAAAAAAACCCATTCCTAACAGATGTACGTTATTTTTTAATGGTGTTTTATACCATCCTTTTCAAGCGTGCCAGAAGTAAATAGACAGCCGGTTTTCCTTTAGTTATTTTTTTCATCTTTGCGCAATCATAATTTTAAATTTCATGAAAGTAATCCGTCTGATTTTTATTTTGATTCTGATTGTTGCTTTTCAATTAAATTCATCTGCGCAGTATGTGCCTCAATCAGTATTCAATAAACCACTTTATGATTTTATGGATGACCTGGCTAATCTGCACATCATTACACTTAATGATGCAATAAAACCATACTCAAGAAAACAGATTGCAGAAGCCTTACAAGCAGCCGAATCACAAAAGGAAAAATTAAACACAACACAACAAAAGCAGCTGGCTTTCTATTTAAAAGATTTTAATAAAGAATTGAGTACAACTAAAGGATTTAAAAAACGTTTGGATTTATTTTATTTTAAAGACTCGCTATTTAATATTACAGTTAATCCTGTTGGTGGATTCAGTTATTTTAAGAATGAAAACGACAATATGTATCGTCAATATGCAGGTGGTGAGTTTTGGGCAACCTTAGGAAAAGGACTTAGTATCTTTGGAAGTTATCGCGATTATACTGACAGTAGAGCTGTTGCAGATGATAAATATCTGAATGACTTACCGGGATATAATTATAAATATAAAGGTGCTGTTGGCTCACCAAAACGCGGAGGTAGCTTTGATGAAACCCGTGGAGGCATTGCCTATGCATGGAAATGGGGACATATCGGAATAGTAAAAGATAATCTTGAATGGGGCAGCAATAATCATGGTGCAAATATTATTTCAACAAAAGCACCATCTTTTGCCCGATTAGAACTTAAACTTAATCCAAAGAAATGGTTTGAGTTCAACTATTTTCACGGCTGGCTTTATTCTGAAATTAAGGATGATTCTGCAGCATATTTTTCAGGCAACCCACCTAATCACAGACAAGTATATTTTTCAAAATATTTTGCAGCCAACATGTTCACTGTAAAACCTTTTAAACAATTCGATTTCAGTTTTGGCAATTCAATTGTTTATAGCGATCAATTGGAAGTAGCCATGTTTATTCCGTTTATGTTTTTTAAATCACTTGACCATAGTAAAACAGGTCAGGGTAGTAACTATTCAGGGCAAAACTCTCAATTGTTTTTTAACATCAGTTCGCACAACATAAAATATACACATCTTTATATTTCATTATTTGTTGATGAAATTGCGTTCGGTAGAATGATGGATAAAGACGAGCATTCAAATTTTTACAGCCTAAAAGCAGGTACTGCTGTGATGCTGCCATTTTATACTTCGGCTACTATTGTTGCAGAATATACCAGAACAAATCCTGTTACTTACAGGCATTTTGTTAATACCACAACCTACGAGTCAAACAGATTTAATATGGGACATTATCTCCGCGACAATGCTCAGGAAATTTATCTTGGTGCACGTTGTACGCCAATATCAGGTTTATATATTTCAGCAGGATACACCACGGCAGCCGTTGGCCCTATTTATCCTTATACAGGCAAAGACAAGTCGGGATTGGGTTTGCCATTTTTAAAAACAAAAGAATATGAGTTTACCTCTCTTGATTTGAATATAAAGTACGAGTTGTTTAATGACATTTTTTTATCTGCAGGTGTTAAAATTGATGATAATAAAGGTGCATTGGCAAACGTTTATACTGCACCATTTTATTATGGTAAAAATGGTAAAACAACAACTCTTTTCGGTGGATTTAATATAGGATTCTAAAAATGAACTTTGATAATTTAACAACAGCACTCCTGATCATTGCTCCAACATTTATTGTTGCCGGTGGCATGTATATGCTCATAAAAAATATGATGGAACGCGATTACAGACTTAAACTTCTTGAAGCAAGAAGGTTAATACAAAAAGATATGCTGCCATTAAAACTTCAGGCGGTTGAAAGAATGGTTGTTTTTCTGGAACGCATTCAACCTGAAAATATCTTATTCAGAATTTTGCAGCCCGGCATGAATGTGCGCGATCTTCAGGTAGATTTGCTTGCTGCCATTCGACAGGAGTACGAACATAATGTTAGTCAGCAAGTGTATGTTTCTGTACAAAGCTGGTCATTAATTACAAAAGCAAAAGACGACATAATTGCAACTGTAAACCTTGCAGCAGATTCTTTAGACAAGACTGAAAAGGCAATTGTGCTGAGTCAAATTATTTTGCAGCGCTCGTCAGCAGGTAATAATTTTGCCGGAGCAGCAATTCTATCACTCAAGAGCGAAGTAGATAGTTTTTTGTAAAACTCTTTTTTATACCTTAGCCCGAGAAGGGTTATGTCGTTTTCCACAAGAATCATTTTTAAGACTGCTGTGAAGCTTCAACTTCAAAATTTGCTGAAGTTGATTCCTGTTTCACCAAATGGAGTGACAATACTTTGTTTCCATCGAATTTCATCACAATACGATTATTTCTGGCAACCAATTTATCCGGAAACCTTTGGTTTGATGCTGGAGTCTTTGGTTAAGGAATATCAGATTATTCCATTTAGTCAGATAGATAATACATTTGATAAAAACGGTAAGCCACCTTTGGTATTGAGTTTTGATGATGGCTATAAAGATTTTTTGGAAGAAGCAATACCTTTATTACAGTTTTATGAAGTGCCAAGCAATCATAACATTGTGATAGATTGTGCCGATGGCAAAAATTATATCTGGACACAAAAACTGAATCATTTATTTAACCTGTTACGCAATAGCAGTCGCTTTTCAATACATGTCGCATTAGACAAACACTTTATACTTGATATTACTCAACCTTGCAAAAAATGGTTCGTTCATTATTATAGAACTTTATTTTATCTGTTTAAGCTTGATGCGAAAGCAAGAGCAGAATGTATTTCAGTTTTAGAGCAGTATCTGAATATTGCAGAAAATGATTATCCCATTAAAATGATGAATTGGGATGATATTAAGTTTTTATCTTTAAATAATGTTGAAATTGGTTGTCATACTACCTCGCATGTTAGTCTGCCTTCTGTTGAGAATGATGAAGAATTTTTTCTTGAATTGGATTACGCTAAGAAAAGGATAGAAGAGGAGCTTAAATGTGAATGTCCTGTAATTGCCTTGCCAAATGGTTTGACAAATAATTTGGTTAATCAGAAAATAGCTGATGCAGGCTTTAAGAAAATTCTTTGTCTGGCAGGTTCAGGCAGTAATGCAAGTAAATCTACCGATAAAGTAAAATTTTATAACAGATTAAATATGATTCAGGAGCCGGTTAGATATATGAATGTTAGAATTAAATTTTATGAAAAAGGGTTTTTGAGATGAGTGACTTACAATTGCGTCAATTGCAGAATAACGAGCTTAATTTATTACCAAAGTTAATGCAAGATTGCTTTAACATGAAAGTTGACGAAGATTATTTTAAATGGAAGTACTTAAATAATCCTGCCGGAAATTTTATTGGTTTTGGTGCATTTAGTAATAACAGTTTAGTAGGTTTTAAAGGTGTGTTCCCCGGTTTGTATAATGTTAGAGGGACTCAGACAATTATTTATCAATCCGGAGATGCTATGACGCATCCGGATTTTAGAAGACAAAGATTGTTTGAGAAGTTGGCAACATCCTGTTTTGAAAAAATAAAAGAAAAACATCAACTTATTGTGATTGGTTTTGGTGGCACAAAATCTACCCCTGGCTTAATAAAAATAGGGTGGACACACCTTGCTGATGTGAAGTTTTTCTTTATTCCTAAGTTGAAATGTAGATGGAATAGCTTGTTTTCATTTAGATTAAAGCATTATCAGTGCAATGAAACCTCTGATCTTAATGAGATAGTAACACTATATAATAAATATGGCGTAAAAAAAGACATTACTCCAATTTATAGTAATGAATTTTTAACCTGGAGGCTGTCCAATCCACGCTTTAAGTACCATTGCGTAGTTTGTGAAAATTCAAACGAGCGGTTAGGCTTTTTGATTTATTATCAGGATGGCGATAAAATCTTTATACTCGATTATTGTGGCAAAAACGATAAAACATTAAGTGCATTATTTAATTATGTGAGCAAAGTTTGTATAGAAAAAAAACTAAAGGGTTTGATAACAATTGCAATTCCGAAATCTTCAGAAGGTAAACAATTAAAGCGTTGCGGATTTTTGCAAAATCCATTTCAAGCCGGACCAATGAGTGCCAAAATCCCATTTATAGTACTGACTGAACCTTCATTAAAAGAACACTTTCTTCATCAAAATCAATGGCTTGTAATTCCAATTTGTCATGATGCACTATGATGACTGTGACTTAAAATACTCACTTGAGCGTTTATTTTACCAATATGTTAAAAATGGCAGTTTTTAGACATTGGTTTACTGGATAGTATGTACTTTTATGCAATAATTTTAAAATCAAATATTTATAATAATGAAAAAAATCTCTACCATTTTAATGGCAGCGTGTTTAGTAGTAGGCCTGGCAAATGGCCAATCACAGCGCTATGTTGTTGTTGAAGAATTCACCGGTGAAACGTGTGGCCCATGTGCATCAAACAATCCGGGCTTCAACGCCAAGTTGAATGCAAACTCCTACACTTTGCCAATCAAATATCAGAATAACATTCCTTCTAACGGACCTAATTTTTATGCTTATAACACTACTGATATAGGTAACAGAACATCATATTATGCAAACAATTATTCACCTCATGCATTTTTAGATGGTAATGTTTGGAATGGCAATGCGGGCTCTTTTCCGGTTGCAACACTTAATTCGAGGGTGGCAGCAACCTCACCATTTACAATAGATGTTACACACAGTTTTTCGCCCACCCACGATATCATTTATGTACATGCTGTTATTCGTGCTACACAAGCTGTGACAGGATTAAGTAGTTTAAAAGCACGTATCGCAATTACAGAAAAAGACAACTATGGTTATACCTCTCCAAACGGAGAATCACACTATTCAGATGTAATGCGTAAAATGCTACCTAATGGCACTGGAACAGTATTGCCTGCAACCTGGGCTGTAGGTGATTCAGTAGTTTTAGATGAGCAGTGGACAATAAACGTTCCATCCAATATACCTACTGTATTTCTACCTTATTGGCCAATGCTTCGTGCTGTAGTTTTTGTTCAGAACGATGCTAACAAAGAAATATTACAAGGTGGCAGAAGCACAGTTGCCGCTGTAGTTCCATTAGCTGCAATTACCAATCTTTCTACAATGTTTTCCTGTACCAGTTCATTAGACCCAGCAGTAACTTTAACCAACTATGGAGGAGGTGGCAACCTTACATCTGCTGTTATTGAATTTGGAATCACTGGTCAGGCAATGCAGACTTATAATTGGTCCGGTACATTAGCAGCCGGTGCATCAACGATAATAACATTACCTAATATGACTTTACCCGGTGGTGGCATGCAAAACTTTTCTGCTAAATTGACAAGTATTAATGGAAACCCGGATTATTATAACATCAACCTGAACTTTAGTGCACCTGTTGCACAAGCAGCAGCACCAACTACATCTTTTAGTCAGGATTTTTATTCAACAGTGTTTCCTCCGGTGAATTGGATTTTGAATAATGTTGATAATGGCTTTACATGGACTAGAAGTGCAGTAGGTGGTTTTCAAATGAACCCAGGTGGTTCTGCAAGAATGAATTTTTATAATTCTGCAAATGGCCAGGTGGACGAACTTTTACCATATACACCAGTTGATTTTACCAATGCTGTAAACCCTCAATTGACTTTCAGTGTGGCATATTGCCAATATTCAAATGAAAACGATCGTTTAGATGTGCGTGTTTCTACCGATTGTGGCGCAACTTGGTCATCTGTATATAATAAAGCAGGTGCAGCACTTTCAACTACTGCTGCACAAACTACTTCCTTTACGCCATCATCAGCATCACAATGGCGCGCAGAAACAGTTTCACTTGCTAATTATGTAGGACAACCTTCTGTATTATTCTCTTTCAAAGCAACATCAGGTTATGGTAACAATCTTTATGTTGATGATATTAATCTGACAGGTGTAACCTCTGTTCATCAGATTGAAGGCGTAACTTCACTTCTGGTTTATCCAAATCCTGCAACCGATGTACTGAATATCACAGCTACTTTAGAAAAATCGCTTCCAATGACAATTTCCTTAACCGATATTTCAGGAAGACAGTTGTTTCAGAAAAATCTCGGCACTGTTTCTGTAGTAGATGAAACTGTAAAAACTACTGATTTTGCAGGAGGCATTTACACTCTTGAAGTACGTTCTGGCGATGCAGTTTCTTATCAAAAAGTAACAATTAAATAATTTAAACAATTGCTGTCCCGGTATCATAGATAACGGGACAGCTTAAAAAAAAATATCATGAAGAAAATTATACTAGCACTAATTTTAATTTCATCAGCAAGTTTGGTTAAAGCTCAAAGTTTTAGCTATACAGGATTATCTGCAGATGTTTATGGTTCTGTTGAAGACAGTTTGTTACATTCTTATGTATATGTAATCAATAACAGTCAGAATACAATAGATGCCAGCCTGAATGCATACGATGTTTACAAGGTTCCGGGTACAGAACATAATTTCTGTTGGGGTATTTTATGTTATGGCGTTGGCGTTATGTCATCTGCAATACCTGCTACTATTAATGCAGGTGCAACTGAAGCATCATTCAGAGGAGATTACCTTGGACATGGTTATGTAGGAACTACAACTGTAGCTTACACAGTGTTTGATGGTAACAATCCATTAGATTCGGTTCAGTTTGCCATTAACTATCATATTACGCCTGTAGGTATAAAAGAAGTAAATAGGATGAACAGCATAAGTGCGCCATCACCAAATCCTGCTCGTTCGATTACAGCATTTAATTATAATATTAAATCAGGAAGCAAAGCAGAAGTTAAAATCATCAATATGCTGGGTAAAACAGTTAAGAGTATTGATGTAAATACATCAACAGGAAATGTTGTACTTTCAACAGCCGATTTGCCTTCCGGAGTTTATTTTATTTCTCTTAATGTTGAAGGGAAAAATTCAGCCGTACAAAAGTTAGTTGTTAACAGATAAGAATCAATTTAAAGAGTAAATGAATCATTTTAAGAAGTTAGTAGTAGCCTTTTCTTGTGTAGTATCAGTTTCCTCTGCACAGGTGTTTGAATCACGTCCTATACCGGCTGTTGATGTAAAAGACCTGAATGGTAAAACAATAAACACATCAACATTAAGTAACAATGGCAAGCCAATGGTGCTTGATTTTTGGGCTACCTGGTGCAAGCCTTGTGTGAATGAACTTACAGCAATTAGCGAGCATTACGAAGAATGGCAGAAAGAAACAGGAGTTAAGATTGTAGCCATTAGTGTGGATGATGCACGTACTATGGCAAATGTTAAACCCTTTGTTAATGGCAAAGGTTGGGACTATGAGGTATATGTTGATCCCAATGGTGATCTGAAAAGAGCCCTCAATATTGGAGCAGTACCTTATGTTTTCTTAGTAAACGGCAAAGGGGAAATTGTTTCAGTTAAAACAGGTTATGCACCTGGCGATGAACATAAAATGTACGAAGAAATTAAGGCACTTGCCAAAGAATCAAATTAATAAATAACTATTTGCTTTTCATGAATAAAATGATAAAACTTATAACCGGCAGAATATTGCCGGTTATTTTTTTAGGTGTTCCTGCAATAACTCTTGCACAAAACTCTCCGGGTGAAATACATGGAAGTTTTCAGATTGACGGACAATATTACATTCAGGATTCAACTATAAGTGCACCTGAAGTTGCCGAAAAATATTTGCTCAATGGTTATGGAGATTTGGTTTTTACCAAAGGTAATTTCAAAGCAGGTGTTCGTTACGAAACCTATCAGAATGTATTGCTTGGCTACGACAAGAGATTTAACGGCAGTGGCATTGCACATCGCTATGCCGAATATGATAATGGCGAATTAGCTATTACTGTCGGAAATTTTTATGAGCAGTTTGGTAGTGGACTGATTTTACGATCCTATTGGGAGCCAACACTAGGTTATGATAATGCATTGGATGGTATTCGTGTAAAATTTAAACCTTACAGTGGGATTTTGATTAAAGGAATTATTGGTAAACAACGTTATTATTTTAAAACCGGAGAAGGAATTGTAAGAGGAGTAGATGCTGAAGTAGGTATAAATGATTTATTAAAAAAATGGAATGATAAGAAGACCAGAGTTACTGCAGGCTTTGGATTTGTGAGCAAGTATCAGAAAGATGATGACAATGTATATATCTTGCCGGAGAATGTTGGAGCCTATGCCGGACGACTTGATGTTACCAGAGGAAAAGTAACCATCAACGCAGAGTATGCCTATAAATACAACGACCCTTCATCATTAAATAATTACAGCTATAAGTTTGGTGATGCAGCGCTTTTAAAAGCAACTTATTCTCAGAAAGGTTTGGGAATATTACTTGCCGCCAAAAGAATTGATAATATGAACTTCCGTAGTGAACGTAATGCTAATCTAAATGACTTGTTGATTAATTATCTTCCTGCATTGACAAAATATCACACCTATTCGTTAGCCTCTATTTATCCTTATGCAACACAACCTAATGGTGAATTTGGTTTTGAAGCTGAAGTGAACTATACAATTAAAAAAGGAACAAAATTAGGTGGCGATTATGGAACAAATATTATTGTAAACTATTCAGGAGCTAATTCATTAAGTACCGAACCTGTTGCCGGTAAAGACCTTTATAAAAGTGATTGGGGAAAATTCGGCAAAGATGTTTACTACAAAGATTTTAGCTTGGAAATTACCCGTAAGATGTCTAAAAATCTTAAAATTACATTGATGTATATTAATCAGGTTTATGATAAAGATAAAATTCAATTTCAGGGGTCAAAGCAATATGGAACTATTTATGACAACATAATAGTAGCTGATTTTACCTTTCAGATAAATGAAAAAAATGCTATCAGAACAGAATGGCAAACATTACAATCAGAACAAGATTATAAGTCATGGCTTGCCGGACTGATTGAATATTCTCATTCACCAAATTGGTTTGTAGCAATATCAGATCAATATAATTATGGCAATGAAAAATCTGACCACAGAATCCATTACTTTAATTGTTTTGTGGGATATACCAAAGATTCGCACCGCATAACTTTGGGCTATGGAAGACAGCGTGAGGGTTTGTTCTGTGTTGGTGGTGTGTGCAGGCAGGTTCCATCAAGCAATGGACTCACAGTGTCAATTAGTACAAGTTTCTAAAAAATTAAAAGTTCACGAAAATGAAAAATAAATTTTGGTTAGCAATTGCAGCTTTAACGGTATCAACAATTGTTTCATGCGATAAAGTTGATGGGCCCTATAAAGAAGAAAACACAACAAACATTGGCTCACTCCCAGGCACACTCAATGACATCAGAGTGCTCAATGCAACTACAACATCTGACGATGTAGATGTGCTTGTAGCAAAGTTTTCACTTGAGTCGGCATCACCTAGGACTATTGCATTGCAGTTTACCTGGCATGGAGCACAGTCTAACGTGATTTCAGAAGTTGCAACAGGTAATGATGCCATCTTTGATAATGATTCTGTTTATATAACAGCACCTGCACCATTTGGCACACTGACTTTTAAATATTCAGCCACCATAAGTGATACACTAACAGGACAGGCTGATTTCGTTGTGCCTTATACACCAACAAATCCGGTAAAAAAAGTGTTGCTTGAAGACTATACAGGACGTAAGTGTGGAAACTGTCCGCGTGCACAGCGTATCATTGCCAATACACTTGAACCATTGTATCACGAGCAGTTGGTGGTTGCTACCAACCATGCTGGCGTTTACGCAGTTCCAGACAATCCTCCAAGTTGTTTTGCAGAAGACTTCAGAAATCCAAATTCTGATGAGTTGAATACGTTTTTTGGGTTGTCAGCCTATCCTTCCAGTATGATTAACAGAGTAGGGTATCCGACAACACATATTAAATATTACAACAGTTGGCAATCCACAATTTCGCAGGAGTTAAGTAAGCCAAATGATGCTTTTATTAATATCTATTCTGCATACAATGAAGGGAGCAGAACTGCGCAGCTTACCATCAGCACTGAATTTCTAAACAATCTGGGTGATGATTATAAATTAGCTGTTTTTCTAATAGAAGACAGTATTCATGGATGTCAGCTTGATTATGATTTAACAACACCTACACAAATTGATTCAGCATATATTCACCGACACGTGCTAAGAGCAGCATTAAATAGTTCTTTCGGTGAAAACCTTATTAATGATCCCGATCTGACAACAAAATATATCAGACTTTACAACTATCAGATTCCTGATAAGTATAATGTTGATCAGTGCTATATTCTGGCTTATGTTTATCAGACCAACAATTATTATGTGTTGCAGTCTGAACTCAGAAAGATAAAGCCATAAACCGGCAGATACTTTTAGGTTAAAGTTTTTTGTTTTGCATCAATCTTCTAATCATACTTCGTATATCCAAACACCGTTGGGTTTTATGAAAGCAGTTACTGATGCAGATAGTGTGATTTCACTAGAGTTTGATGACGAGTATTCCGCTTATGAGGTTATTGAAGGGACTGTGGCACAACAGATAGTTAATGAGCTACAAGAGTATTTTTCCGGTAAACGTAAAGTGTTCACCTTAAATCTAAAACCACAGGGAACTGTATTCCAAATTCAGGTATGGGAGAAGCTCCTGTCTGTATCCTACGGAAAAACCATTTCTTATAACGAACAAGCAATTCAATCAGGGAATGTGAAAAATATAAGAGCTACAGCATCGGCCAATGGAAAAAACCCGATAGCAATTGTCATTCCATGTCATAGAGTAATCGGAACTTCAGGTGCATTAACAGGTTATGCAGGCGGGTTGTGGCGAAAGGAAAGGCTACTGCAGCTTGAATCAAAAAGCCGGCAATTGGAACCTTTCAGTCAATAGCGTGGTGTTATCAGAAAGTGCGACCTATGCCGATTACATAACGAAGTTTGACATAATTTTTGTCAGCATAAGGTGCACTGCTTAACAGGAATGGGAAATCACATCGTATAGTAAGCGGCTTTATTGCATTAAAGCGACCAAATTTTTTAATGGTAAATGCTGTACCAATGCCTGCATCACTTTTCAGATTGGTGAATTGAATTGACTTATTGGAATTGTTTGTTGCAATAGCACCTGCATCGCCAAATACATAAAGGTCTGCTTTTAGCCATTGCTTGGTGAATGATGGGCGCAAAGGAATCAATCGTTCAAAGTCTATCTCTAAACTAACCGAAGCACCACTGATGGCACGATAAAAATATCTTTGTTCACCATCAATATTCTGTGGCACAAGATAACCTGCATAGCCTCTTAAATTGAGTCCCCCACCTTGTTGAAAATGATTTGTCTTATCACCGTAACCTAACCAACTGTAGGGAACAAAAGCGCGTGATCGTGTCCACGCATTTTCCATCAACTCCTCCGGATTAGCACCTGCAAGATATAATGCACTTTCCATAGGAACATTTTGTCCATAGCCATATTGTCCGAAAACTCTTAGTCGCCAGTCAATTTTTCCTGTTTCGTAATTTGTGATATTGGTCAATGAAAGTTTAGAATAGGAGTAATCACTAAATAATGATGCTGATGTGTTTTGTATGGCAACAGAACCATTCCATTTATTTTTTCTGTATTGTGCCTCTGCACCCAAGGTTACAGATGTATTCATTGATGCCGACTGCCATTCATTCGGGTACAATAAATATTCAAGTGTGTTGGTATTTCTTCTATACATCAATTTGTATTCAGTAAACAGTCTGATACGATTGTTTAGAAAAGTCAGATCACCTCCTGACTTTGCAAATGTTAAACCATCAAGTATTCCGCCACCAATCCAAAAATTAACTCCCGGTGCAATAAATTTTAATGGTGTTTTGTAATTTATTCTGAATGATGCAGGGTCATTTTTATTGATGTCGGCAGTTTCACTCAGGCTATTTTGCCCCACAGTTGTATTAATCCAAATATCAGCAGAAAAAAAGTGCATGGTATTCATGTAATTACCTTCTGCATGTGCACCTACTTTTAATCCGTCATAATTGTTGAACCAAACATCAGGACGAATGTAAAACACATAGCTTTTCCAATCAGAGTAGGCAGGTTTCTGCCATTTGTCAAATACAAGTTTAAAAGGTCGAGGCAAGCGGTTGTCCAATCTATAAGCATCACCTAAACGATCTGTTGTGTCAATTACAATGCTGCTAATACCACATGGAATTTTTATTTGTGCCTTATAGGTATTTCTCAGTTTATCCCAACCTTCCCATTTAGGTAGCACCATTGCATCGGTTTGTTTTACATACCAGGTATTTGGAATATGATAATCGTACTTTGTACCACAGTTTGAATATACAGAAAAATCAATTGAAGATTGCATGCGCCCTTTGCGTTTAAAGTAAACAATGAAAGCATCTTTTTCATCAGCCTTACGATACTTGCAGATTTTATAATCTAACTTTTTATTGGTTTCCATCCACTGATCAAAAAACCAGCTTAAATCTGTTTTAACATATTCCGTAATACTGTTTCTGAAATCTTCGGGATATGGATGACAAAATTTCCATTGTGCAACATAGTGTTGCATTGCTTTTAAAAACAAACTGTCGCCTAAAATATATTGGAGGTTATAAAGCATGGTTGCTGTCTTAAAATACACCATACCATAGCCGCCACCATGACCTAACGCACTGCTGAAACCATCACTGTGTGTATTGATAAATCCATCTTTGTCATTAAGAACATAATTGAAATATGGCCCATAGGCCATCATCATCTGATAAGTCAAAGGCTCGGTTCTTTTTTGATCTTTCCATGTAGGTTCACGTTGCTGTACGTGATAACCTTCCAGCATTTCCATTCCCCATGATTTCAGTAACTGCGCAAATCCCTCGTCAAGTAATGGTCTGTAAGTTTCATTATTACCTACCATACCATAAAACCAGTTATGTCCTATTTCATGGCATAAAAGTCCTCTGAATCCAGGGTCGGTACCATTGTCCATAGTTATCATTGGATATTCCATTCCGTCATTGGCATCGGCAGTGACAATTTTCGGATAGTCATACATCCCAAAATCGCGGGAAAACACTTCGATAATTCTTGCTGTATATTCAGCAGCACTTTGCCATCCGTAGCAATGTTGTTCGCGAGCGATAGCTACACAACGAATACCATTCCAGTATGCATCAGAAAGACGATAGGAAGGGTCGGCAGTGAAAGCAAAATCATGCACGTTTTCTGCATGAAACTTCCAGGTTTTTGTACTTCCGTCTGCTTCAATTATTGTTGAGGGTTGTGTTGAAGCAGGTCTGTCTTTAAAATTTTTAATATCAAGTTTCTTGCGCAAATCATCCGGTAAAACTTCTTTCTCATTAACTAACACACCTGTTGCTTCTACAATAAAGTTGTTTGCAAAGGTTAACTCCACATCGTACACACCATACTCTCCATAAAATTCTCTTCCCAGATGCTGATCGGTATTCCATGCGCGATGCGAATCATAAACACACATTTTAGGGTACCATTGACATCCGTTGTAATGTTTGTTGCCTGCATTTTCAAACATCTGTAAACGTCTGCGCTGACCTGTTTTATCGTAATATGTTTTAAAATCAATTTTAAGAACAAGATCATGATTAGGCAACAAAGGTTCTGGCAGCATGATTTTCATAATGGTATTGTCAATTGTTTTTTCTGCTTGTTTATTTATAGAAACTCCATTGACAGATAGTGTACTTACATTGGTGATTTCAATTCCCAACCCTTGCGATTCATATTTTCCAAAGCGCACTTTATTTTGATTGGCTTTGTTTAAGTCGTCCAAATAACTTCCCGGAACAAATGCATTCTGATAGAGATGCATAAAAATAAATTTCAAGGTGTCGGGAGAATTGTTTCTGTAAGTAAGTTCTTCAATGCCACTGATAATGTCTGCTTTTTCGTCTATTACAGCTTTAATATTATAATAAATATCCTGTTGCCAATAGTTTAAAGTCGGTTTACGATTTTTCCAATAAAATTTATTTTGTTCAGAAGTATATTGGTCTAACTGAGCAAAACTTATAAAATGAGATACAATAAAGCACAGTGAAAAGATAAAGGCACGTTTCATTAATTTACAGTTGTAGTCTAAAGGCAAATGTAATGTATTTGTGAAAATAGGTGCCGCATTCGAAATTGCACTTTGAAATATTTTTATCAGTTGTAAAGCAGAATAAAATTATTAGCAAAGCATAAAACACAACACCGGAAAAAAGGAAAAATTAAATGTATTTTTTCTTGACCTCACATCTTTTCAATGCAAGTTCTGCTTCTTCAAGAACGGAGTTTGATAGGGTGGAGGTAATACATTTTTTATAATTATTCATAGCATCATCAACCCTGCTTTGCATTTCGTAGAGCTTACCCAGCAGCATGTAGATAGTATCTTTTGGTGCACCTTTTATAGCCATCGCTTTGTTGAGTAATGACAATGCTTCGGGATATTTTTCTTGTTGCAGCATTAAGCTTGCATAACCGGTAAAAGCATCCGTATTCATATCGGCAATGGCAATGGCTTTTTTATAAAATTCTTCGCCTGTTGTTGAGTCTTGAAGTTTATTAAAATAAATGTCTGCCAGAGTGATATGTGCTTTTGAAAAATTAGGAAAATCGGTAACTATTTTATTGAGCATATCTATTGCTTGAGGCAGTTTCCCTTCTGAAAGCGACTGCCTTGCAATAAATAGAAGTTTTTCGGCTTCTGCTAATGCAGATATATTCATAATTTACTCAACAACTAAATGACTTTATACGTGGTTATACCCTTAGGGTTACATGTTTTATATGTCTAAAAAGGCACAATTTAAACTATTGTCAAGGCTAAGGCAAGACTAATAAAATATTAATTTTATATACTATGAATCAATGAGATAAGTTGCTTGCCATCATAGTACTGCTATTTGTACATGCGTAGTTCACACTCACACAAACACTATCCTGCCACGTAGTGCCCTCCGCCACAGGCGGATTAAAAATTGACGATGTGATAGAGTTTTCTGTTCATTTTCCCAAGAAACGAACCAAAGAAAAAGACACCAACAAAGCCAACCGCTTTTTTTTAATTATTGGTTTTCTCTTTCTTAATTTTTTGTAAAAGAGTGAAATAGTATTGAAAGTGATAAACTGTTTTATTTAAACTTAATGAAACTACGAAGCCATATCGTTGGCATAGGAACTATTCCACCTGAGCCATAGCTTTTAGTTGTTCAGCATTTTTATAACCACTTTCACGTTTCACCAATTTGCCGTTTTCGTAAAAAAGCAAAGTAGGTAATTCGTTTACCTGAAGCGATTTTGAAATTAATTGATTTTCGTCTTTGTTCAACCGCACAATTTTTACTTTGTCTTTCCAAGCAATGTCTAATGAATCTAACATAGGTTTCATTTTTACACATGGTGGACACCAAGGTGCGTTAATATCAACTAAAACTTTTGCACCACTTGTAAGCAAAGCAAAGTTATCAAGACTAATCCCTGCCTTATCAGCTTTTTTCCCTTCTACAGGCAGGTTTGCATCTGTCCATGCAGAATATCCGCCTTCCATATCATAAATTACTTTGAATCCCATCTTCTCAAAATATTCGCAGGCTTTGGCACTGCGGCCACCGGAATAGCAATAAACAAAAAGAGGCTTTGTTTTATCGAGATAGGGAGCACGGTTTTCAAAATCTTTGCTGTTGACATTCATGTTCAAAGCATTTTTCAGATGCCCATCATTAAATTCTTCAGGCGTTCTTACATCTATAACTTGAGCCTCAGGTGTTTCGTGAAGCATTTTTTCAAATACTTCAGGCGTGAGGAGTTTACCTTTCTGACTGTTGGCTACCCCACAACTGGCTAATAGTACTACAACTATAAGCAGCGATTGAATTGATTTGATGTTCATGATACAATAATTTTTGCTTTTGTTATTTGTGTGTTAATGGCATCATCTTCAATGAGGCCGTCTTTTATTCTGACAATACGGTGAGCATGTCGGGCAATGTCTTCTTCATGGGTTACTACAATAATTGTATTGCCACGTTGATGTATTTCTTCAAAGAGCAACATAATTTCTTCAGAGGTTTTTGAATCAAGATTTCCGGTTGGCTCATCAGCAAGAATGATAGATGGATGATTGACCAATGCCCTTGCAACAGCCACACGCTGACGCTGACCACCGGATAACTCATTTGGCTTATGCATAATCCTATCGGCTAAGCCAACACTTTCAAGCACTTCTTTTGCCCGTTTTAAACGTTCTTCTTTTGAAACGCCTGCATACACAAGCGGCAATGCTACATTCTCAAGTGCTGTACTTCGTGGCAACAGATTAAATGTTTGAAAAATAAACCCTATTTGTTTATTTCTTACCTCGGCAAGTTCATTATCTGTCATTCCGGAAACGGAGATGTTGTTAAGATGATAGCTACCGCTTGAGGGTGTATCAAGGCAACCTAGAATATTCATCAAGGTGGATTTCCCTGAACCGGAACTACCCATCAATGCAACATATTCATTCTTAAAAATGTTAAGTGAAACAGATCGCAATGCATAAATTGTTTCTGTTCCGACTTTATAAAGTCGTGAAATATCTGAAAGCGAAATAATGGACTGTGGCATAATTAATTTGTACGTGGTAAAAGTAATAAATTGCGGCTGATAATTAAGTTACCAAATGTTAATACCTGATTACAAAATGTTGGCGCAAAAGGTCTGTATCAAAAAAAACAATTCCCATCATAAACAAGTCAATACTAACAACTACTGATGGATGTTGTTTGATCTCTTTCCAGGCTTTTTTCATTTCATGACTGTAATTGATATCATCAAATACAAACACACTTTTGTCATGAGCCTTTGTCAGGCATTGTTGAAAGTAATTTAAGGTTGGTTGATAACGGTGATTGCCATCAAAAAAAACAAAATCAACTTTGTTTAAAGTGTTTAGCGTTGCAGGCAAAGACTCATCAAAATTTCCATTTATAAATTTTACATTGCTGCTCAGTTTAACGGAGGTAAGTGTAGCTTTTGCAATGTCTGATACGGTTTTGTTACCATCAATAGTATAGATGTTTTTACAGCCGGATAATGCCAGATAGCCTGTTGTAATACCAAGTGATGTACCTAACTCAATAATATTTTCAGGCTGAAAATGATTTGTCAGCCTATAGAGTAGACGTGCGTATCTTGGAGATTTCAGTGATTTTGCGGCAATGTTAGAAACACTTCGTTGATTGCTTTTATTTCCTGCACCTAATTCAGTGAAAAGAATTTTATCCGCATTTTGCTTTAAAAGTTTTCTCTGTTGTTCAATAGGTATAAATGCTGCAAGTTTTTTGTCAGGATGAATAACTTCTGTAGTGAGTTTGAATACAAAAGGCGAATGAACATTATGTTTGTTCCATGCCCTGACGTAATAGGAAATATACTGTAATGCAAGAGATAACGCTCCGGGCATCAGAAAGTAATTTTTGCCATTAGCATCTTTTTCCTGTTCCAGCAGGGAACAACAATTTCATCAGTGCTGATTTGTTTTGCAGCAAATGGGACCAATAAAATTCGTTCTTCAGGTTTGATAATTTCTTTCGATTCTGTTTCACCATTTCTCTTTATTCCGAAATAGGCAACACCATTGTTTCTGTCTGTTCGCGTGTTATAAAGTAAACTGATGTCACTTTCTGTCATGGCTAAGGCAAACGAAGAATATTTTCCGTAGTCATTTGTTGAAACCTGCTCTTTTCTCAAAACAGCATCCCAATCAATGGTACCATCAGGATTGATAGAAAAGGTAATAACATTATTGAAATGATATTCAAAATTACGAATGTAGTTTTGCGTAAAATAATCGTAGTAGGAGTAGTCTGTAACATAAGAAACCTCTGTTACCAAAACAGCGCCACCATCATTTCTTAATATCAGCTTTTCTATACTCAGGTTTTCAATTCCTGCGCTGCTACGGTCTAAATTTTGACCGGCAAACATACGTGTTAAGGTAGCATCTCCAATGGGTTGTCTTATCATAAGCAGTGAATCATTTGCAGCAGTTCCAAGGCTTGCATAAATTATTCCTGATTTTGTAGAAACATTGTCAGTATAAAAGGCTGCAAGAACTAATTTTTTATTTATTGCATCATAAGCTATTGCACTACTGCTTAGTATCAGGTTGCTAGTATTGATAGCATATTCAATGGCGCCACTATTTCCATTGGAAGATACAAATAACTTGTAAGCATCCCACCGTTTGCGGTTTTCACTTTTTTCTTTAGAGTAGTAGCTGCCTTCAAGAATAAAATCTGCATCATCTGTCAAAAGCCAGTTTTCGTAATTGAAATTTTTCTCAGGATAGGGTACTTCAAATTGCAGCTGCCTAACAAGTTTGAAGTCACTATCAATAATCAGGCAATGCAGTTGCTGAAAACCATTTTGTTTTTTTTCATTCTGAATGAGCCCGAAGTAGTTATTTCCTTTCGAAACAATAACTTTTATCTTATCAAGGTTACTTGTCCTGTTAAACAAAATAGTTCCAATATCTTTCCTGGTTGAAGATTCGTTTCCATTGTCATCTAATGTGGTGATATAAACGGATATTTGATTGTCTTTACCTTCAAAAGAAGATTTAATTAAAGCAACCTGACCGTTAATTACTGTGATGGTTTCTAATTTTTCTTTTTCTCCTTTAGGCTCTATTTTTTTCGACCATTTTAAAGAGAGATTCCGGTTGAAACAAGTAACTCTATATTTACGTGATTTAAATCCTACCCTGTCACGATCGTTTTCAAAAGGCAAGTTGCTCTGAAAAACAAAAAAAGAATTGTCGTTATATCCGGCTGTTTTTATATAATCATACGAATAAGCATCAAGCTCCTGTTGTGCATAAGTGACTTTTTGTGCTTGCGTAATATGGAAGAAAACAAAAAGGCAGATTAAAAGGAATATTCTTTTAAAGGTCATTTATTTTTTGTTCAAAAGTATGCTAATTCAACGAAAATAGGATATATTATTGCTGAAACTAAAATGAAATACAAGTATGTAACAGAATACTGAGAATTTTAAAAGAACGATTCTCTTTTTTCGCCTAATCATGAAAAGCATGCATGCTTTAACTCTTGAATTTATTGTTTAGGTTTTCGACTGATTGATAGGTTTCTTTTATTAATCGCGCTGTAATTTCATCACAAGACAGTATATCGTCAACAAGTTCAACAGTTTGCCCTGCTGTCCACAAAGTTTTGTAATTGCCGGGTTTAATTGCCTGCTCCAATGCTTGGAGTCCTTTGTACTGCACCAACATTTTA